>Ga0114956_1003449_pt1 | contig 12227 bp, 10 predicted proteins | sample MaitaG_FD_87304 | JGI IMG/M metagenome (GOLD analysis project Ga0114956, IMG submission 87304) | Marine algal microbial communities from Maine, USA - Maine_Asex2 metaG | ecosystem: Host-associated > Algae > Red algae > Unclassified | place: Maine, USA | collected 2015-01-05 | reverse complement strand
CGCGCCACACCATCAATGAGCAAAGCGGTGAGGATTGCCGGCAAGCTCAACTGTACATCGGCAATGCGCATCACTATGGCATCGAACCGACCACCAAAATAACCGGCCATTAGTCCTACCGTTACCCCGAGTACGCAGGCAAAAGTGATAGACAACAATCCAACAAGCAACGATAATCTTGTGCCATACAGTATGGCCGAGAACAAATCACGTCCCTGATCATCTGTTCCAATCAAAAACCGCTCATCGCTGCCTTCACTCCATACCGGCGGCATCAACGAATCCATTATGTCTATGCTGGCGATGTCGTAAGGATTAGTTGGCGCAATAAACGAGGCCAAGCCCGCGCCACCCAAACAAAAAATGGCAACTATTGCCGCAATTTGCGCTACTCGATTATTGAGAAATAAAAAAAGAAGTTCGTTCTCACGAGCAATTCGACGCCAGGAATCAAGCATGAGTGTTTTATCCGTGTCCGCTCTTTAGTCGTACACGCGGGTCGATCGCGAAATAAAGCAAGTCAACTAACAGATTAATCACAACAAACATCAGCGCAATTAGCACCAGATACACCGACATAACCGGGATATCCACATAACGAATGGAATCGAGAAACAATAGCCCCATGCCCGGCCATTGAAAGACTGATTCGGTGACGATTGAAAACGCAATAATTCCGCCGAGTTGCAATCCGATAATGGTAATAACCGGTACCAATGTATTGCGAAATGCATGATTCAAATATAAAGAGCGGTAGTGAATGCCACGGGCAGTAGCAAACTTGATGAAGTCGGTTTTAAGCACATCCTGCATTTCCGCACGCACCAGCCGCATAGTCAGCGTTAGTTGATACACGCCCAAAGTAATTGCCGGTAACAGTAACGATTTCCAACCATCAAGCGTTAGAAAACTGGTTTGCCACCAGCCAATCTGCACTGTTTCGCCTCGACCAAAGGTGGGGAGCCAACCAAGCTCTACCCCAAAGATGTAGATAAGAAATATACCGATAACAAACGTAGGCACTGAAATTCCAACGAGCGTAGCTATCAGTAGTGCATTGGCCAACACACCACCTCGTTTTAGTGCCGTGTATATGCCCGCGGGAATACCAACAATTAATGATATGAGTAAGGATACAGCACCAAGTTCAAGGGTTGCCGGTAAGCGACTCAGTATCATTTCACTAACGGGTTGGCGTGTACGGTACGAAAAACCAAACTCGGCTTTCGATAAATTCCCGACAAACCGAATATATTGTGTGACGATCGGGTCGTTCAGCCCTAGTCGCTCACGTAAATTTTCCTGATCTTCAATCGAGGTTTCCTGCCCGACCATTTGCGCGACTGGATCGCCAACAAATCGGAACAACGAGAACGCAATCAGGCTAACCGCCAGCATGACAAATACCGACTGAAGGAACCGACGAAAAATAAAACTTAACATTCAGGTAGTGTAACGCGTTCGTAGTCCCTTGAATGGCTTAAAGAGGGAATCTGTTCGCGCATCACATCAGCGTCTGCCAGGTTAATCTCGATAACCTGCGCCTTGATGTCTTCACCAAGATCCAGCATGGGCGTACCCCACGGATTTATAACAAGCGAATGTCCGTAGGTTTTTCTACCATCATCATGTTCTCCAGTCTGTGCAGCCGCAACAATGAAACACACATTCTCGACCGCCCGTGCCCTTAGCAAAACTTCCCAATGGGCCTCCCCGGTTTTTCTGTTGAATGCCGATGGTACGAACATTACCCGAGCACCCGCTTGAGCATATTCTCGATACATTTGTGGAAATCGCAGGTCGTAACAAATGGATAGTCCCATCGGCCCCCACGGAGTATTAGCCAGCACAGCTTTCGAACCAGCCATATAGCGCTTTGACTCCAAACGATCTTTACCGTCTGGCAAGTAGATATCAAACAAATGAATTTTATCGTATCTGGCTATGATCACACCGGTTGAATCGATCAAATGTGTACGATTAACCGGCATTCCACCTGAGCCGAGTACGGGCGTGGAACCATTGTGAATCCAGACATTATTCTTTAACGCTAACGCCTTACAAGCAGCAACATACGGATCACACTCCTCCTCCAAAATGATCTTTCGAGCTGAGGCAACATCCTGATTCATAAGCCCGGATGCTTCAGGCAGGCACAGCATGTCGCAGTTATTTTCTGCTGCAACCAATGTAAGAGAACGCAACGTTTCTATATTCTTGTCGTGTGTATTTGCCGTATTGGTCTGCGCTACAAGCAGCTTCAAAGTATCGAGCATTAATTCAACCCTGATTCGCGAACGATCTAACTAATTCTTCTGAATACGCACCTGACAGACCAATACAAATCAACCCTGGCATTACATTCTCAGGAGCACTGGTGACAGACCAGCGTCGCCCGACAACCTGAATTGTTTTCATACAATCATCCTTATCCAGTACGAAACCCTTTGCTCGAACCAAAGCACTTTTTCTATCCGCCAGATTGGCGGCCATCTGACAAGCATCGACTTTTTCAGCAACGTTCAGACGAAATGTTGAAAAAACGCCAGCATCATGCCCATCTTCAGCAGAGGCAGTAAGCAAAGATTCCTGTCTGGATGAAAAAAACACGTCAGGGTCGAGCACACTGTGTACAGCATCGATGTGAGGCGCATGAGAATAATGCGTACCGAGCCATTGTCGAACGGCACTGGCCTGATCGGAAGTGACCAAGTCCAGTTTGTTTAGCACAATTAAATCGGCATCGTGCAGTTGCCTTTCAATTGTATCGCCAATGTATTTGGCACTGGCATGCTCGACAACCGTACTGGAATCTGCAAGCACCACTATGCCTTCCAATTGAAAGTGGCGCAGTAATGAAAGCGTTTTACCAATAGCGCCCGGTAACGCAACACCACTGGCTTCAACAATAATATGATCGGGTTGATCTGCACCGGATTGCAGGCTAGCCAATGCAGCTGACAGATCATCACCATAACTACAACATACACAGCCACCACTTAAAGTAATAACATTGCCATGCTGTGCTTCAATTAAGTCACCATCAATCGGCAACTCGCCAAAGTCATTGACCAAAACCGCCAACCGTACACCGTTTGCCTGCCGAATTAAATGATTAACAAGCGTTGTCTTACCACTGCCCAGATACCCACCAATTATGGTGACTGGCATGGCTGTATCCTGGGAGCTCATTCAATATCGCTGGCAGAAAACACACGGCCACCCTGCACTGTGCCCCACACAGACACATCTTTTAAAGCAGAAGGCTCAACCGTTGTGGGGTCATCTTCAAGCACAGCAAAGTCGGCGTGCTTACCAGCCTCAATAGAACCAATTTCCTGATCAAGAGCCAGCGTATAGGCTGCACCGATAGTAATGGCATGCAAAGCTTCCTGAACAGTGATTTTTTCATGCTCACCCTGCACCCGACCTGAGCTGGTTAGTCGGTTCACCGCACACCAGGCGGTGAACAACGGACTGAGCGGTGTTACTGGTGCATCAGAATGAATCGCCAACGGGATACCGTTATCAAGTGCGGTACGACAAGCGTTCATTCGCTCCGCACGTTCTGGTCCAACAGTTAGCCGATAATGTTCATCGCCCCAATAGAAATGATGATTGGCGAAATGGTTAACGCACAAATTCAAATTTGCCATGCGGCGGTATTGCGCTGCATTGATAAGCTGGCCATGCTGAATGGTAAACCGATGATTGGTTCTTGGATGTTTTTTCAACGCCATCTCTAATGTATCCAATACCAAGTCAGTTGCCTCGTCGCCGTTGGTATGAGTGTGAATCTGAATATCAGATTCCAGGGCCATCTCGTAAATAGCCTTCATTTGCTCAGGTGCTATGTACCAAAGACCGTTTGGCGCACCGTTGTAATAACCAGGCCAATTGAGTCGTGCTGAGAAACCTTGTATGGATCCATCTGCAATTACTTTTATCTTGCCTAGCCGGAATCGCTCAGTTGATTTTTTTCTCAGCTCTTTTACATGGGCTATAAGCTCTTCCGGTGTTGCTCCATGATGGAATCTCAATGACATAATCCGTACAGGAAAATCATCCTGACCAGTAATACGCGTACCCATTTCAACCGTATTGTCATCCAGACGAGCAGCAAGATCAGTTGCCGTTGTGACACCTGTTCTTACACACAGTCTGGAAAAGTCTATCAAACCTGGCTCATCAAACTCGAGCATGTTGTCATCGAACCCAGCCTTCTGACCAACCGGAAACATAACGTCAGGACCTTTTAGCTCACCCGTCGATAACCCATCATCGCCCAGCGGCACACCATCGTGCTCGACACCGGGTCGTAAATAGTCAGCCATTTCCAGCGCTGTAGAATTTACGCTCATGATATGACCCGACGCATGCATAATGCCGACAGGTCGCGTTGTGGATACTTTGTCAAGTTGCTGGCGAGTAATTTTATTATTTGAATAGTAGATAGGGTCGATTGCCCAACCAGTCAGTGGTGTAGTTGCGTCCTCTAAAGTTCCCGCTTTTTCCTGCAATCTTTTAACAACCTGCTCGATCGACGACAAGCCCGACCACACTTTACCGTGCGGGTCCATTCGATCATGAAAGCCACAATAAACATAGCGCCACCATTTGCCCTCGACTGCATGGCTGTGGCCTTCCACCATACCCGGCATAATCACTTTTTCAGCAAATCTTTTGTCCAGCTCATACTCACCAAAGCCTTGAAGCTCTTTTAGCGAGCCCGCACCCAGAATACGTCCGTTTTGAACCGCAACATGGGTAACTACCGGTCGTGCGGGGTTCATGGTGAGGATTTTTCGTGCTGAGTAGATTATTGTCATAGACCACCTTAGTACCGATACACAAAGCGCGTATTACAGTAGTTGTCGAGTGCTACACTCGATATTCCAAACAGAATAGCAACTTATAGAATCTCAGCGGACAAAACATGACACCGGAAAACGTAAAATCGGCGATCAGCGAACTAACTGTTCTGCTAGGCGAACGCTTGTCTACAGGTAGCTCCGTTCTGGAAATTCATTCACACGACGAGGCATATTCAACACCGGCTTTACCTGACGCGGTTGCGTTTCCGGAAAGCACCGAGGAAGTGTCTGCGGTAATGAAAATTTGTTCGGCTCATAGTTGCCCGGTTGTCCCGTATGGAATTGGCACATCACTCGAGGGTCACATTATCCCCACCCACGGCGGTATCAGTGTCGACACCAGCCATATGCAAGAGATTCTGGAAATTCACGAAAGTGATTGGGATGCAGTTGTGCAGCCCGGTGTGACTCGAACACAAATCAACGAAGCTTTGCGCGCAACTGGTCTTATGTTTACGGTCGACCCAGGTGCAGATGCAACGCTTGGTGGCATGGCTGCCACAAGAGCATCGGGCACCAATACGGTTCGCTACGGCACAATGCGCGAGAATGTGCTTGCTCTGGAAGTCGTACTGCCAAGCGGGCAGATTATAAAAACGGGTAGTCGGGCGCGCAAGTCATCTGCAGGTTACGACCTGACTCGTCTGTTTGTCGGCTCGGAAGGTACGCTGGGCATTATCACCAAGTTAACGGTTCGGTTATTCGCACAACCCGAAAACATATCTGCAGCAACCTGTGTTTTTGAAACAGTAGAACAAGCTATTGATGCTGTCATCATGTCCATGCAAATGGGAATACCAATAGCTCGAGTTGAACTGTTAGACGAATTGCAAATGAAAGGCATGAATATTTATAACCCGGACATACCGATGCCAGAAAAACCTCATCTGTTTCTTGAGTTTCATGGAACCGACGCAGGTGTTGCCGAGCAAGTGGACATGTTTAAAACAGTTTGTGATGAACACAATGCATCAAATTTTCAGTGGGCAACAAAATCTGAGGAACGTAACCGCCTTTGGCAAGCCAGGCACAACGCATACTATGCCGGAAAAGCCTTACGCCCGGGTGCGGACGGCGTTGTCACCGATTGCTGTGTGCCCATCTCTGCTCTGGCACAAACCATCGCCAGAACCAAAGCACTCATTTCAGAATCTGGCATGATTGCACCGTTGGTTGGCCACGTAGGCGATGGCAACTTTCATTTACTCATTCTTGTTGAACCTGACAATGATGAAGAAATGCGGCGAGCCAAACAACTGGCCGAAAACGTTAGTAAGCTTGCGCTTGAATTTGAAGGAACAGTGACCGGTGAACATGGCGTAGGACTGGGCAAGAGACAATACATGGAAGAAGAGCACGGTGACGCCTATGCGTTAATGGGCACACTGAAAAAAGCCATTGACCCTGATAACATCATGAACCCCGGTAAAATGGTTACGGTTAACTAGTAACAAATGACCTATGAAAAATCAGACCATTACGCTGGGCGAGCATCTCATACAATTGCTGGAGCACTACGATACTAACCTGATCTTTGGTATCCCCGGCGTACACACTATTGAGCTTTATAGAGGGCTTAGCACATCATCAATACGCCATATCACACCGCGTCATGAGCAAGGCGCCGGATTCATGGCCGATGGATACGCACGATCTACCGGCAAGACTGGCGTTTGCTTTTGTATTACCGGCCCCGGTATGACCAACATTACTACGCCCATGGGGCAAGCCTTTGCTGACTCCATTCCCATGCTGGTTATTTCCAGCGTGAATAAAGTCAGTTCACTCGGTCTTGGCAAAGGTCAGCTGCATGAACTCAAAAATCAACGCGAAATGATGATGGGTGTCAGCGCCTTTAGCCACACGCTACTCTCAGCAGAAGAGTTGCCGGAGGTCATGGCACGAGCATACGCCGTTTTCACATCATCAAGACCACGGCCAGTACATATTGAAATTCCAATTGATTTGATGACGCAACAAGTCAGTGTCCAACCCATTAGCGCCAGCCTACTTCCTGCACGACCAGCACCAAATGAGAATACCGTTAGCCATATTGTGCAGGCCTTAAGCACTGCGCACAGCATGATAGTACTCGCAGGTGGAGGTTGTATTGATGCCCGGGAGCCGCTAAACCGATTTGTCAATTTGACTGGAGCACCCACTTGTCTCACTATCAATGCACGCGGCCTTTTAGCTCCCGAACATCCGTTACTTCTGGACGGTGTTCAAACAGTTCAAGCGTTTCGAGACTACGTTGCCGACTGTGATGTTTGCATAGCAATAGGAACTGAACTAGGAGAAACTGATTACGATTTTTACAACAAAGGTCCGCTGCCAATTAATGGTGAATGCATTCGCATCGATATCGACCCGCTGCAATTGTCGAACAATGCCAAACCAACCATAGGTATGGTTAGTGATGCAGCCCAGGCATTAAATGCGCTGTGCCATGCAATAGAATTACGAACAGACATCTCCCCACAAAATAATGCAAAACACACCGTTGAACTAATCAATGCATCAATGCGCAATGAGTTCAGCGAAGTCACACGACAATACGAAACACTAATACAAAGCATAACCGGAACGCTTCCCGACTCAATCATCGTTGGCGATTCAACCAAGCCGATCTATCACTCCAACTTTACACATCGCGCAACACATCCGCGCCGCTGGTTTAATTCAGCGACCGGATATGGCACGCTGGGTTACGCCCTGCCAGCAGCTATCGGCGCCAAGCTTGGTCAACCGGAGTTGCCGATCGTAGCAATCGTTGGCGATGGCGGCTTTCAATTCACGCTAAACGAGCTAATTGTTGCATCACAGGAAGGCATAGCCGTGGCCATTATTGTCTGGAACAATAACAGTTATCGGGAAATAAATGATTTTATGGAACGTAACGATATAACGCCAGTTGGCGTGAAAGTCCTCGGACCTGATCTCTCTTTACTCGCTAAGTCCATGCACGCAAACTATGCGAAAGCAAGTGCAGTATCCGATATCGGAAAGTTACTTGAACCTTTACCTACATTGAAGGCACCACTCGTTATTGAATATGTGGCCGATGTTGATGGATAAGCGCACACCGCTCTATATTATACACTGCTCTAAATTAATCGATCCTCTGCTGCAAGAGTTAATTCTCCGACACTACAATTTCTCGAATTTTTACGGCTTTTTCGAAATGATCGAACTCATGCTGTCGAATCCACCATGTGGCAGCTGACATAAGCTCTTCAGGATTGTCGTTTTTATTCTTGAAAAATGCGTAAAAAGACAATCCAACACCCTCACCCTTCAATTCGATTTTCTGTTCACACACTTGAATTATTCTCTTCTTTAAATCAGGCGTCATCGGATTGCACCTTATCTTTATCTTTAACAATACTCATTACGGCAATCTTCCTGGCCGCTTCACCGGTAGTATACTGAGTGCGACTAATGTCAACACCAAAAACACCTTTCACATACATTGCGTCCGTATCAATTGCGAAGTCAACCAAATCTTCCGGAGACAAGGTGTGTCGACCAGCGCGTTCAATCAGTGGGAATGTTAAGTTCCCCAACCCATCGAACGCCCGATACACCACTTCTGAACAAACAAGACGGTCTGAGCTAAAAAAATCGAAATCGAAGTTGTAGAGTTTCCCCTCATGTAGCACAACTCGTTCAATACCTTTTCGTATATCCTCAGCACTCATGTTGGGTCGGAGTACAAGGAAATTATCTACGGCCAGTGTTTCAGTGAGCGGACGAAAACGTACGCCATCTTTAAGCGCTTCGAGCACACAGTTATCACCATTCCATCGTGAAGCCTTGTCCTGATCAATAGAGATACTCCACTCGTTGCGTTGCTGCTCGGTACCAATGAACAGAGCAGCATGTGGCCAGAAGCCTGGGAGGAACAGATTGGTAAATGCCGTATCGTGTCGAGTTATTAACACATCGCCTGGCTCAAGCAATGACACCATTTTTTCCCGTAGTTCCATTGATACGCGCTTTCTCAATGGCAACTGAATTTCCGAGGCTGCACGGCCTACGTTCTCTACAGTATTTGATAACAGGTTGTTCAGCACAACAACACTCTTTCGCCGCAGCTTGTGACTAGTGTATGCAATAAGCCGTTGAAAATAATTTCGCTTACTCGGGTCTAGCCACTTTTCAAAATCTGGCAGTCGCTTCGCCAGATCACCTATAACCGGATCATGGCAAAGATATTCGATCATGCTCCTGTTTTTCTTGGCATCATGTATTGCATCATAGATACGCAAGGCATCCCGTCCATCTACAAATGCGGAGAAAATGCTCGTATATTGTTTTCTTGGAATTCGAAATTCTGCAAATTCCTCATTGAATTTTCGTTGCAAAACACTGTGGGTAGCTAAATCGAACAAGAAAGTACGATCGTTTCGAATTAACAAACAGGCGGCCGAATACCCGATTACAAAGTGAGACCATACTTGTTCATCGTTAAGGCCATTTTCATGTCGGTTACCAGAAATAAGGCAATCGTTAATTAATTCCCACAACTCTTGCCGAATAGTGAGGTAACGAGCAAACCAATACGCCAATATTTCATTTTCCGCGGGGCGAACGAGGCCGTCAGCAACAATGCCGGCCAGCATTTCATTGGAAGGTGCATCCACGAGCAGCTCATCAGATGACTGCAACAAAGCATGGAACGTGGCCAACAAACGATTCACGTAAGGCCAGCCACCGACAACTTACCCGCTACACCGTGCTTGCTAATTAAAGATTCGACAAAACCCGATTCAATAGAATCATGTACAAACGCCTGTACGAATTCGGCTGCTTCGGGCCTGCCTGGTTGACAACCAATGGACTGCCGGACCGCGGTAAAACTCTCAGACATCAATATTGAACCTGGTAATTTTTTTGCGTCTTCCAGTAATCTTGGCCGCAAACCTGCCAGCACTTCAAGCGAATTCTGCGTGAACACGCTCAAAGACTCGTCCATGCTGGCAGCGCGTACCAACGTTGCATTTTTCAAATTGTCGGTTAGCCACAAGTCGTAAGCCGCACGCTCCTTTACCGATATTCGAACTCCAGCTTTATCCACGTCTTCGATACGTTGGATAGCTGACCCAGAAGGCAATAAATAGGTTGCCTGTATTTCGCAATAGGCTGGACTAAAGCAGATGAACTTCGCACGTTCAGCTTCAGCGGCAATATTCGCAATATCCCATTCATTGCGAATGGCTGCATCGGCGACATCGCCCGGGTTTTTATAAGAAATAAGCTCCAGATCAGCGCCTAATTTATCGGCGAGCGCTTTCGCCATATCGGGTGAAACTCCTGCCGGTGCGCCTTCAGGTGTTTCGCTGCTGACCAGCAGGAAATTGCTCATGTTGATTCCAGCACGCAAAACACCGGTCGGCGCTAGCTGCTCGATAATGACGTTGCTCATAACTATCTTTCTGAAATTTTAAAGTGTGCTGTCGGCTTTTCAGATTATTTTATCTCAGGTAAGCCGTTATACACACCGGCTTGCAGGAAAGCCGGATCGTATGCCTTTCTGGAAAACACACTAACCACCATTGGCTCGAAAAATGTCAGCGGTTCTGCTTCATATTCCGGGTCGAATGAGGACTGGTCCCAGCGTTCACAGAAATCACTACAGCTTGTGAAGCCCGGGTGATCTTTAAAGTTATCTCTGGCGTTCTCGTCCCAACCATAGTGATGCGCGTAATACAGCATTTGAAATATTCCATGATGCTCAACAACCCATGTCACCTCCTCACGAACGAAGGGTCTAATAACTTCAGCTGAATACCGGTCGTGATTCTGAGGTGCTAAGCCATCACCAATATCGTGCAGCAAAGTGCCTACAACCCAGTCTACGTCGGCACCGTCCTTAACTGCCCGTGTTGCTGATTGCAACGCATGATCCAAGCGGGTTAGCTTGTACCCCTCCAGGGTGTTTTTTCCCTGACGCTCCAGCTCATCCAGCACCCGCATAGCGGTGCGGGCGAGATAGGGTTTCTCTAATTCTTCCAGCAATTGATAATCTGACAAAGTGCCATCTTTCATTGCTGTAAAGCTCACCGTTTTTCCGTTGTTCATGTTCTCACCTCCATCTCCCGCCTTCAAACACCCGTTTCCATACTGTATACAAGCGTCAAAGATAGCATGGGCGGCCAGCACAAACATAAGTCTTGGGCGCTTTCTCGCCGGTATCACACGGAACAACACCGTGAAGGTTTCATGCAATGGACGAAAAATTCGAACAGTGACACACACTCGACACAATTCGTTGCCTTCTACCATGGCGACAATAATATGGCCAATCCACTTTGTTTGAAGTGCTTTACGTCATGAAAAATACTGTCACGGCGAGCTTGCAACATTTAGCTTGCAATAGTTAACGACTTACAGCTGTGCAATTATTTGCTTGCTGTATTATTAACGTTCTTCGATTTTTACCGGTTGTGCACAATGTTTCATGCTCAACTAATTTATTCAGACAGGTCTCACAAGGAGGACATTTAATGTCATTCAATATTGTTGATTTAGTAAAAGATCAGGTTAAGGGCCAATTGATTGGTCACATGGGCAATCTGCTCGGAAATGAAGGTGGAAAGGCAACCGGTGCCGTTGATAGCATGATCCCCGCGCTCCTCAATGGCATGTCCAGTACAGCCAATACAACCGACGGCGCAAACTCATTGTTTGGTGCCATTCAAGATCAAGACGACTCACTGATGGATAATATGGGTGCATTACTTGGCGGTGGCCAGGCATCAACAGTTATCGATAATGGTAACTCTGTATTAAGCAACTTGTTCGGCAGCGGTGGTTTAGGAAAACTTGCTGGTGCATTGTCTGGTTTCACAGGTGTTAGTAAAGGTGGTACCAGCTCGCTGATGGGTATGCTTGCACCGATTATTCTGGGTGTTTTAAAGCGCAAGGTAATGGGCGAAGGACTTAACGCAGGCGGGCTGGCCAGTATGTTGTCCGGCCAAAGCAATAGCATAAGTGCAGCACTTCCAAATGGTTTGTCTGATCAGTTGAATTCGTCTGGCTTCCTCAGTGGTCTTGGTGGCGCTGGAGCAGGTATCGCAGCTGGCGCCACAGGTGCTGTCGCTGCTGGTGCAGCTGGCTTGGCAGGTGGCGCAAGAGATGTTGCAGGTTCTGCTACGGGTACAGTGGGTAACGTAGCTGATGGTGCTGCAAACATCGCAGGAAACGCCCGGGATGGCGTAGCCAATACGGCTGGCAATGCGCGTGATGGCGTTTCAAATGCTGCGGGCAATGCGCGTGATGGTGTTTCCAACGCTGCGGGCAATGCGCGTGATGGTGTTTCCAACGCTGCGGGCAATGCGCGCGATGGTG
>Ga0114956_1003448_pt1 | contig 12227 bp, 12 predicted proteins | sample MaitaG_FD_87304 | JGI IMG/M metagenome (GOLD analysis project Ga0114956, IMG submission 87304) | Marine algal microbial communities from Maine, USA - Maine_Asex2 metaG | ecosystem: Host-associated > Algae > Red algae > Unclassified | place: Maine, USA | collected 2015-01-05 | reverse complement strand
GGCAGCACCGATGAATTTGGATTTAATGCTCAGGACAATCGTGTGCATGTTCATGATTTTCAAGCAACGCTCTTGCATCTATTGGGCATCGATCACGAGCGATTTACTTACAAGCATCAAGGACGGAGGTATCGACTTACGGATGTGCATGGGCACGTGGTGCAGGATGTGCTGGCGTAGGGGGATCGTTGGTGATATATTTTTGACAGTATATACTATAAAGCGTATATTTGAATGAAGTGGACCGTCGAGCTCCATGATGAATTTTATGCAGACGCCAAGGATTTCCCATTGGAAGTAATGGAAGAGATCGCTGTGAAAGCAAAACTATTGGAAGAAGTAGGTGCTCACTTAGGGAGACCATATGTTGACACATTGAAAGGATCAAAATTTAGCAACATGAAGGAATTGAGATTCAGTGCTCAAAATGGCATCTGGCGACTTGCCTTCGCTTTCGACACCAAGAGAAAAGCTATTCTACTAGTTGCTGGAGACAAACGTGGACGAGATCAAAAGAAATTCTACAAGGCACTAATAAAGGTTGCTGATAGCAGGTTTGAGAAACACCTGAATCAACAAAACAAATAGAATGGGGATTGCATTAAACAAAGTGATATCAGAGTTACCAATCAAAAGTCAAACCCGTATACATAAAAAAGCTGCAAAAGAAATAGAAGCATATAAGTCATTGCAGGATATTCGTAAGGCACTGGGGATAACTCAAGAAGAACTTGCAGGTAAACTTCGGCTAAAGCAGACGAATATTTCTCAGCTTGAAAGCAGAGATGACATGCATCTATCTACCCTGAGAAAATATGTTGAGGCATTGGGTTGCGAGCTGGAGATCAATATACGAATACCATCCAGGTAGCAACATCTAAATCGATTAGAGAGAGACTCAATCTAACTTTAGCAATCTAAATTATCTTGTCTGATTAGGACATTTTGCTCGCTTAATACACTGATATGTGTAAACAAAAATTACACAGTCATGAAAAACGAACGACAGGATTTCACCAACCCCCACCAAGCATTAAACTGGCTTTTCGCGACATGCACGAATCCCAGTCAATTGGAAGCACTGCATGGAGAAATGATATTTAATCATGTTTTTACCGGGAAAGTATTTGTTCACCTTCGAGAGAGTAATCTCGATTTGATTTACTTGGACAATCCGAACTGAATGTGGGGCAATTATTAAGAACAAGGGGATAAATCCCCTTGGAGGAAAAGTCTCCCCCTTGGAAGAATACCGTATTAGTACTACTGACCTGTCATGTGCTCGCGCAATAAATCCCTGCCAAAATCACCATTGTAATCCCGCCAAACGGCATGTGCATGGTTGGCTTCGTTTTGCGTATTGGCAAATTCGATCATAAAGGTGGGGCCTTGAATTCGGTAGTAATGTGCTTTTCCCAATGCAGTAGCACCGGCCCAGGCAAAGCGAATATTCTCACGGCCTGCTTCGTCTAACTGCTTGCGGCGTCGCTCTTGTAAATAATCCGGCATTATGGCTAAATAAGTTTCTATTAATTCGTTCAGTTTTTTTGCTGTGCCTGAATTCATATTTGACACAAGCAAACCTACGTCTTCGAGCGGTCCAGTTTGGGTCGCCGATTGCGAAAGAATTTCATACGGAGCTTTTTCCTGAAACATGGCCTGTCGCTGCTCTCGATAAGTAAGCGAATTAATTATATCGAAGGCCAAATCCTCTTCCTCCTGCAGAACTCGCAAACCAGTTTGTTCGCCAGATTTAACCATCGCTGGATTGCTTCCTAAGAAGGTGGGCACACCAACTACCTCGCCGTCAACCATCGTAAAATTTAGGGCAACATGGTGGCCCTCAAATTTCCAACCCCACTTGCCTGTCAGGCCTGGTTTTCCGTAGAGCGCAATGTGGTATTGTTCCGGATCACGACCCGCATTGTTCGGCTCCAGTACTTGCAATATTTTTTCCAGGGCAATGATTGCTTTGACTTTCTCATGCCCTTCTGCACTTAAGCCACTGGAAATCAACTTATGCACCGCAGAAATTTGCTCTTCGTTTAAATCCCGGAGTGCAACCCCTGGTCGCCCAACACTCGCAACTGGCAGAAATGTCCAAATCGAACGGGTTTCGTGATCAAATTCGAAAAGGGCCTTGTTTTGATTAAGTGACAATTGAGCCATGAGTTCGGTTGCTGCAGCAACCATATCGGCCGCCTCTTTGGGCGCTGCAGGCTGCTTGAGCAAACCATGATCATCCAACCAAGTCTCTACGGCTTGAGGCCAATTTTCAACTGAGCCTAGACCTTCAGCAAATGAAAATCCATGGCCTCCACTTTCATAAATATGCATTGCAGCGGGAACGCCCGATTTGAGCAACGCCTGGTAATATCGAATGCTATTTTCTGGCAACACCGCTTTATCATCGGCTGCGTGAATGAGAATGGTTGGCGGTGTGTTCTCATCTACTTGAAGTTCATTGCTAAAATGCTCAATCATCTGTGCCGATGGATTTTCGCCCAGTAAGTTGGTCTTCGATCCACCGTGGGTCACTTCTGGATCCATTGTCACTACGGGATACATCAGAATACTAAAATCAGGTCGTGAGCCTTCGTCGTAGTGCGTGCTCAACGTCGATGCCAAATGCCCTCCTGCAGAAAAGCCCATCACGCCTAGTCGGTCTGGATCAATTTGATATTTGTCTGCATTGGCTCGCACCAACTTCATCGCCGTCTGCGCATCGTCAAGTGCCACTTTGTCCCGACAGTCACTGCTCTCCCAATGAGGTAGCCGATATTTAAGCACAAATGCAGCGACTCCCATTTCCGAAAACCACTCAGCCATTCGTGTGCCTTCCCAATCGTATGCTAAGATCTTATACCCGCCACCAGGACAGATTACGACGCCCGTACCATTAGACTCTCCCTTCGGCAGAAAAACTTCGATGGAGGGTTCATGGACTCTCGAAATGCGCCGACCGATGCGATCGTCGATTGCTGCTTCCTCTACCTGCTCGTTGGCGCAATCCGGAACACCTTGATAAAGAGGCACAATATCGCCTTGAGCACTCATCGCAATCGGTACCAATAAGATCAGAAAAATTGAAAATTGCAGGATCGATTTCATTGCCATATACTTTGCTCTCAAGATAGGCAATATTAGACATGAGATGCTAGACACCAAACAATAGATCTGGCGCTGAGTATTCACTCGTCACTTTGCCCTGAGGAATCGTATCATGCTGTGCAAGCTAGGAGCCTATTGCGGAGGGGCTGCTGCCACAAATTGTCTCTCGGAGTGTACTTTCAAGAACTATCTTTTCCAGATCGAATGCGGGGCAAAAGGTTTGTAAATTGGTGCAAAGACAAGCGGATATGATTGCAGCACGAAACATCTCTTACTTAAAAAGTGTATCACTTTTATTACTCATGGCTGGAATTCTCAGTCAATCGATTGCCCAAGAATTGACCTGCTGTTTGATGCATGGGCAATGTGACCATAGCTCAGCCAGGGGTTTCCAGGAAAACATGTACATCACCTATGCAGAAGTAAACCCATTGGTGATTAGAAATGCCATGGATTCTCAAAGTATGTTCATTACTGTGGATGATCCGAGCATCGTGAGCATCACCATCGAACACAGCAGGCTGCACCGGGCCGGTAATTCGACCCTGCTCTTAAAAGATGATGGCACACAAGGTGATGAGGCTGCCAATGATTTGATTTTTTCGATTGATGGGCTAACGACAGATTTAGCTGGTGACTATGATTTTTGGTGGGATCGTTTCCTCAACTGCACGTTTACGTTTGAAGATGGTAGAGAGGAAATTGTCGAAGAAGGAATGGGCATCTACTACGGAATAATAGACCCAAATGTAGTTCCAGCCACTGGTATTCAAAAGCTGGATTCCAACATTCAGATGACACCATTTGTAGTCAATATTGATGTGGGCGAAAGTGCTGGAGATCGCTTTCCACTTGTCGGCTCGTATGATGAGCGAGCCTTGAGAAGAGTATATTTTAATCACTTCCAGGATGAGATCGAATTTTTATTTATCCCAAACACAATTTCTAAAACTTCATTCCAGAGAGGATTTTCCTCAGGAACAGTTGATGCGACAGGTATCGGTGAAAAGTCGACTAGAGGAGATGCCGATGGTTCACAGATCCTTCACAACGTCACCACAACAGGTCTGGATATTAGCTCAGATCTGCTAATACACGAAGTATTGCATACTTGGCTGACTTGGTTGGATCCCGTGTTAAATCTGTCTTCCCAAAATCTTCACTGGGATGTGATTGAGCGATCGACCTCGGGATACAGTGAAGGTGGAATCGCTGCTTTTGGTGTGTACGAGACTATTGCGGAGAAGGATGGACAATACACGGCAAAACTGCGCGCTGACAATACTCAGGTATGCAATGATTTGGAATTGTACCTAATGGGGCTCCTGCCAGCAGACTCCGTCATGCCTATTCGAACTCTAGTCAACCCAGAATTTGTCAGCAGAGAAACGATTGATGATGAAGTCTATGATGTCTATTCGGCAGATAGTATTCGTGTTGTATCGATTGAAGAAATTGTCGCCGTTAGTGGTCCGCGTGATCCAGCCTTTGGTAGCGCTCGCAGCGAATACAATGTGAGTTTTGTCATCCCATCTCGCGGTAGATTATTGGATGAGAATGAAATGAGATATTACAGCCACCTCGTTTCTCAGTTTTTAAAAACTGAAGATTATCGCACAGCTACTGGCGATCGCGGAACTCTAGTCTTGAACAACGTCTTGCGATCAGCTCCTCTAAGTATTGCCACTCCTTTTACCTGGAGTTGGGATCAGAGTGATGACAAAGTGCATATAGATACTGATCTTTCTCCCATCGAGATTTCACTCAATAAGGCGTTGAATCCAGATGGGCAAGAATTTGGATATGGGTACAACTGGCAGATGCGAGTGCTTCCTTTCGATAGAGATAAGAATTTTCGAGCCTTGAGTCTATCAGCCGAAAACAATTACAAAATTAGTCACGCTGATATCGACAATGTATTGATGAGCTGGGGAGTGCAAAAAGGTGACTCTATTCTGGTTGAGCATGGCGTTGGAGGATCCAATCCCACGATTCCATTTAGCTTTGCCGCTGTGTACAGACGGGAGACTTTGATGATTCGATCGGACGGGACCACATCTGTCGATGACGAAGAGGAGGTAGCACTGCAAGTCTTTCCAAATCCAACTCACCATAGGAATGTCAATCTATCTTTGACTGATCCGGGAATAACGGAGCTGCAATTGGATTTGTACGATGTCGCGGGAAAAAAGGTGTGGGCCAGATCTGCCTTTGACAGGGATCTTGATTTACATAACTTCAAGCTGGATTTTCCCAACCTTCATTCAGGGTTCTATTTTCTCCGCATAAACACAAAGAGAGGAACTAAAGTCGTGAAGTTGCTTCTCGAAAAGTGATGCAATTCAGATATTTTTAAATTTCTGGAATTTTTTTGGTCCACATTCTGCATCTCTATTGGGTCAATGAGAATAAATCTGCCATATCTAGTAGGGTTCGTTGTTTTCCAGCGAAACCTGTACATTTCACTCTTCAAAATATTATCGCAACTTTTAAACGTAATTCCCCTTGGCAATTTTTCAAACCGACTTCAAATTTCCCAACCAGACAGGATTCTACCGTGGAAAAGTACGTGACGTATATTATATCGGTGACCTACTGGTGATGGTTGCAAGTGACCGCATCAGTGCTTTCGATCACGTCTTGCCAGCACCCATTCCGTACAAGGGACAAGTGCTCAACCAAACGGCCGGTCATTTCCTGGAAGAAACGTGTGACATCGTCCCCAATTGGCTCATTGCTCAGCCCGATCCCAATGTAAGTATAGGACACATGTGCGAACCCATCAAATTGGAGATGGTCGTACGAGGGTATCTTGCCGGTCATGCTTGGCGAGTCTATCGTGATGGCGGTCGTATGCTCTGCGGCATTGCACTCCCCGAAGGCATGAAGGAAGGAGATCAATTTCCGACACCCATCATCACGCCAGCCACCAAGGCCGAAGAAGGCCACGACGAAGATATTAGTGCCGAGCAAATACTCGAGCAAGAAATTGTAGACGAACCAACCTGGCAGCAACTGAGCGCCTGTACTCTGGAGCTCTTTCAAAGAGGCACCAAAATGGCGAGGCAGCGGGGGCTTCGCCTGGTGGATACCAAATACGAATTTGGTCTGAAAGATGAGGTGATCACCCTGATCGACGAGATCCATACTCCCGACAGTTCGCGCTATTATTTTGACGAAGGTTACTCTGAGCGACAGGAAAAAGGTGAGCGGCAGCCGCAACTCTCCAAAGAATTTGTGCGTGAATGGCTGATGGAAAATAATTTTCAGGGACTGGAAGGGCAGCACATGCCCGAGATGCCAGACTCCTTTTCTCGCCAGGTGACAGACCGATATATTGAGTTGTACGAAACCATCACAGGTATTTCATTTGAGAGAGGCGATATGCAAAATGTGCAGGAACGGATTGAGAACAATGTCTTGGGGTTTTTGAAGGAGCTCGCACCAAATTCGTAGGTTAGAGAACCGCTCTGTGCCATTGAACATTTGAACTTTACTTTAAACTTTGAACCTCTTCGAACTTTGAACTTTTGAACCTACCCACATGAAACAAGGATTGACTTTCCGCCTCGGCCTGATGATGTTTGCCCAATTCTTTATCTGGGGTACTTGGGCTCCTACACTCGGCAATTTCATGACCACCATAGATATGGGTGAGTCAATCAATTGGGCCTATTCACTGGGGCCGATTGCAGCGATTATTGCGCCGTTTTTTCTGGGCATGGTGGCTGACCGGTTTTTCGATTCCGAGAAGGTCTTGGGGGTTTTATGCCTGATTGCGGGAGTGGCAATGATGGCGATGCCGGCAGCGGCAGGATCTTCGATGTTTTTGACCTTACTCTTAATTCATGCGCTCTGTTATTTTCCTACGTTGGGATTGACGGCATCCCTTGCTCTGACGCACATGACGGATTCGGAAAAACAATTTCCGATAGTACGCGTCTGGGGCACAATCGGCTGGGTCGCCGCCGGACTGCTGATCGGCAAACTGCTGATGGCTGATGCTACTTCGCTGCCACTGTACTTGGGCGGAGGCGCTTCCATCTTTTTGGGACTGTACAGTTTTACCTTGCCGAATACACCACCCCCATCAAAAAATCAAAAAACGTCCTGGCGGGAGATCTTGGGTCTTGACGCTCTCAAAGAATTGCGCACACCCTCTTTCGTGGTTTTTCTGATCGCTGCCCTGCTGGTCTTCATTGCATTTGGTACTTATTTTCCATACGCTCCTACGTATCTATCACAGTTTAACGGAGCGCATGATGTCTCCTGGTTTGCCAATCCCAGCTTCGAAATGTCGTTTGGTCAGGCCTCCGAAATAATCTTTATGCTTTTGATCCCATTCTTCTTCCGCCATCTGGGCGTGAAGTGGATGTTGCTCCTGGGCATGCTTGCTTGGGTGGTACGCTTTGGATTTTTTGCCGGAGCAGCCGTAAATGGTGCCGTCTGGATGATCTTACTCGGGATTGTGATCCACGGGATTTGCTTTGACTTCTTTTTCGTGACGGGTCAGATCTATATTGACAAGCGTACCTCCCCGGCCATCCGAGGTCAGGTACAGGGCCTGCTGGTCTTACTTACGCAGGGTGTTGGATTTTTTCTGGGCACTCAGATATCCGGCGCCTATGTCAATTCAAATGGTGAAAATGGAATTCTTACCATGCCGATCTGGCAAAGCTTTTGGACTTATTTTGCGATTGCGATGGCGGTATTTGCGTTGATGTTTTTTGTGATGTTTCGCGATGATGGGGGCAAGGGAGTAGTGAGCAGTGAGCTTTGAGCTTTGAGCGCGTGTGTGTGTGGGTGAGTTACAACTTTATGTGCCGTTTCAATATCTTGGATAGGGACCTTTTCTGGCGACCAGCGGTAAACGATTGTTTCTTTGGTCAAGACTTTATCTGGCTCTGTTCCTCGAAAAATCCCTTGGTAATTTAAATCATTTTCCTTTGCCAATTTATTAAAATATGCAGAGGCTATTGGGCTTCTTGCAGCTCCATGAGTGCATACAAAAACTACCTCCTTGGGCTCCGTTTTTTTTGGCAGCTAAAAAATGGAAATAGAAGTAAAATTCCGAGAAATATTCTTTTTGCAATCAACGAAAAGGTGGCCCTGAGTGACTGGATTGTAATAACAGGAGTCACATTCTCAATAATTTAGTAGTGATATCTGCAACCTACTATTAGTAATTCACTTTTGCTAAAGCGGTAGACTAATCGATGGTCTTTATCGATTCTTCTGGACCAAAACCCCTGTAATTCATGCTTCAATTTTTCTGGGTTTCCCATACCTTCCGAAGGATCACGCAGGGCCTCTTTGATCAGTGTATTGATCCTCTTTAACTTTTTCTTGTCTGTCTGCTGCCAATGCAAATAGTCGTGCCAAGCACTGACCGACCATGCCAGCTTCACTCTTCGATTAGTTCTTGGTACTCTTTATTTCCATTTTCCACCTCTGCAATTGACTGCAACAATACCGTTCGATTTTTACCAGACAGTAAGTAGTTGGTCTCTACGAGCGCATTGTATTCGTCCAAGGAAATAAGTACTAAATCTTTTTGATCCCTGCGTTTGATTATCACCTCCTCCATGTCGTTAATGACTGAGTCCAACCAATGCTTTAGATTTAGCCGGAGCTCAGAATATTTTACAACTTTCATAAGACAAAGTTACTAATAACGCACGTAATTAATTACGGAACCCATCAAAGAGTTTGAACTCGGCTACATCCTGGCTCTGCGTAAACAATACTACAATGTAGATTTAACTAGTAAGCCTTGGGCTGGTTCACAAATTCTTCAGCGCATTCCGATCTGCGAGAATATCCTTGAGTTCTTTGAGCATGGCATACTCGTGTGGCATGACTTTTCGAAAGGCATCTTTGACGGCTACAAAACCTCCTTCTTCGACTTTGGGTATGGCATCTTTGATCTTGCCCTTGACGTACTGCATGTCTTCTTTGATCAGCGAGCGCATAGAGGGTATGTCGTGCCAGTCACCTTCAACTGCTACACCGTGGCAACTGTGCTCCTCATCGATCTCTACTGGATCGAGCTCGATCATCTCAAGACCTTCGTCAGTCATGCGAGCTTCGCGCTCAGGAATAGACCAAACGGGGTTGGCTTCTTCGCTGTCAGAAAGGAGGAATATCTCCAATCCCTTCTCCGCGTAGCGGTAGATAATCAAGAAAGCTTTTTCAAAAACACTCATATCGGGCAGGACAAGTTGTTACTAAAACGAAAAGTCTCTCAGTTGGTTCATCATCTGCAGGCTGATCCATCAAGATCATGGTATGAAAGATAGCAAAATTCGCTGCGATCGATCGAAAAGAAAGGTTGTATATTGCTCACGGACCAATCATAGCATACGTTGTTTAGCATTCTCAGTATTGTGGTATTCATCATGGCCGTCTTCTTGATGAATAAGATGTTTATCGGTTTTCAGCCGGGTACCAATAAGATTAACTCCGATGTCGGAAAGTTTCGGAGCCAGGCAGCTGCCAAGCGACCGGATTTGGTGCCCTGGACAATGGAAGAGTTGTCACTGGTATCGCTCAAGGAAGTCAACAAAGTAACCCGTAAGGGATTTGGGCGAAGCGCACAAGCCATCGTCGAATCGATCTACCATGAGCCAATGTTTTACTACTATCTCAAAGAATATCCGGCCACGAAAAAAAGTGCGATCATCCTGGTACAGACCTCAAATTTTGAGTTTGTCTATCGGATCCGCACGAAAGACATTCAGGTATTCATCAATGAAGAATACTATGGCAGCATCTTGCCAGATGGCTCCTTACTGGGATCTGACCGCCGCACAGTCATCGGAGGGATCGACCGCAGAGACCATCGACGCAGCACAATTCATGCAGGAAAGCTCGAACTGGGTGCCGTGACCCTGCCGGAGCATCAAAGTTCGATAAACGCGCGCGCATTTGACATTGACGAGAAAATGGATGAACAACAGTTTCTGCTCTTTATGGTGCTAGGGATTTATGATGTGGTGCTGCATTTGAATGAGTGAGCTGTGAGCTATGAGCTGTGAGCTGTGAGCTATGAGCTATGAGCTATGAGCTATGAGCTATGAGCTATGAGCAGTGAGTAGTGAGTAGTGAGCAGTGAGCAGTGAGCAGTGAGCTCTAGTGTGAGTGTGAGTGTGAGAAAATTGTGCTATTTTTTAGCAAAACCATCTTTCATGAGAAACTTCCGAGAATTGAAGATTTGGCAGCGCAGTAGAATACTCGCAAAGGATATTTATTTGCTGACTGAGGATCTTCCATCTACTGAAAAATTTGGATTGAGGTCACAGATCAGAAGGGCTGCAGTTTCAGTCCCCTCGAATATTAGCGAAGGCAGTGGTCGCTCCACGAGCCGGCAGTTCTCGCATTTCCTGGATATTTCAATTGGTTCGCTGTGCGAAATGGAAACTCAGGTGATACTTTGCAGTGATCTCGACTTGCTGGAACAAGATAACGTTCGTGCAACGGCATGTCTAAAGGAAATAATTGAAGTGCGGAGAATGATCCTGGGCTATCAAAAAAGGCTTAGGAGCGACTCTTGAAGAACTGCTAAAAGCTCAAGACTCACAGCTCAAGACTCAAGGCTCAAAGCTCAAAGCTCAAAACTCAGACTACCCCTCCGCTCCTCCCAAGTACGACTTCAAGGCATTCTTATTGTACGATCTGCGCAGCCTACGCAGAGCGCGCTCTTTAATCTGACGGACTCTCTCTCGAGTAAGGCCATAGAGCTCGCCAATTTCTTCAAGATTTAGTGGACTGGCCTTGCGGAGACCATAGTACGCGGATAGTACCTCTACTTCGCGGGGCGACAGTCGGGAGAGCCCGCTGGCGAGCTCACGCTCTAAGGATTCTTCCATTAATTTGAGGTCAGGGCTACTTTCGCCTTCGATGGTAATCAAGTCCAACAAAGTTGAGCTGTCATCGGTGTTGCTAATTGGTGCATCTACCGAGAGGTGCCTCACACTGCCCTTGAGCACGGTGGCAACATCCTTTTCGGTCATATCGAGCAGATCAGCAATCTCTGCATGACTGGGCTCGCGTTCAAACTCCTGAACAAAATGAGTGATGGCCTCGCTCACCTTCTTGATTTGACCGACTTTATTCAGAGGCAAGCGCACCATGCGAGAATATTCGACAATGGCTTGCAAGATGGACTGACGAATCCACCAAACAGCGTAGGATATAAATTTAAATCCTTTGGTTTCATCAAAGCGCTTGGCCGCTTTCATGAGCCCAAGGTTACCCTCATTGATCAAGTCACTAAGTGAAAGACCTTGATTTTGGTATTGTTTGGCAACTGAAACAACGAAACGCAAATTTGCTCGCGTGAGCTCATCGAGTGCTTCGGTATCACCGTTCTTGATTCGTATAGCAAGCGCAATCTCGTCTTCTGCGGTAATCAGAGAAATCTTGGAGATGTCGTTAAGATATTTGTCCAATGCAAGGCTCTCCCGATTGGTGATCTTGTTGGTTATCTTAAGCTGACGCATTCATTTACTGGTTTTGATTCGCGAGGGTTAAAGAATCTTGATCTATATAACCAAGACAATCTTTCCACGGAAATAGTTTCCAGTACTAGAACGAACTGCTGAAACGAATTGGTCTACCGATCCGTATGCTCTTCTTGCCTTCTTTCTGGGCGGGGCATCGTTGCCTTGCGAGACAAGCGAAGTTTTCCCGTTTTCTTGTCGTGGCCAATGAGTTTTACACGGATGCGATCTCCCTCTTTAAGGATATCTTCTACCCGCTCTACCCTCTTGTGGTCTAGCTCGGAGATGTGAACCAAGCCAGATTTGTTCTTAAAATCGACAAAGACACCGTAAGGAGCAAGAGTTCGCACAATGGCATCGTACTCATCACCAATCTCGGGAGTAAACGTTATTTCTTCGACTGCCTTGACCGCCTCAGCAATGCCATTTTGATCAGGGCTCGAAATGTAGACGAGTCCTTGATTGTCAACTTCTTCGATATTGATGACAGTTCCAGTGCGCTCCTGCAGCTCCTGAATCACTTTTCCACCAGGTCCGATCACGGCACCGATGTAACTCTTATCGATCGTCAGTTTGACCATGCGTGGTGCATGCGGTTTAAGATCTTCGCGAGCG
>Ga0114956_1003447_pt1 | contig 12229 bp, 5 predicted proteins | sample MaitaG_FD_87304 | JGI IMG/M metagenome (GOLD analysis project Ga0114956, IMG submission 87304) | Marine algal microbial communities from Maine, USA - Maine_Asex2 metaG | ecosystem: Host-associated > Algae > Red algae > Unclassified | place: Maine, USA | collected 2015-01-05 | reverse complement strand
TGTAAACTGAAGACCTAGCTGGGATTTTGAAATGTTATAAAATGTAGTTGCGTTAAGCAATTGGTTTCTGTTGTTTCTATACATTGGTCTAAGACCAAATCTAAATTTATCAACTTGTAGACTAAGCTCCATGCCCAAATGAAATCCATAATCAATTGATCGGTTGTACGGGTTTGGTTGGCTACGTGTAAATTTTTGTAAGTGGGCTGAGTTTTTATTAAAATAGTATCCACTATGACTTTGTAATGCACTTACGTTAAAGCCCAACATAGTAGATAGTTGAAAGGATTTGTAGCTCAATGTTTTCATGAGAATTCCTGCCTCTATATCAACTTGTAAATGTCTTCTGTGCCAAGTTATATTATGATCTACTAGGGTGTAGTGTTGTGTATCGCCTGTGTTAATTATTTGTTCAAGATCTTCATTGATATAAATAGAAGCTGTGTCTATCTGTGTATTATCAGATACAAGTGTGCGTTGATCTAAAAACCTAGAAATACTGCTGTTAATTGAAAGGCCAGTGTAAAAGGAATAATATCTACCTGTACTTTTTACTGCATGAAAACTTGCTGAAAAGCCGGGAAGATTGGATTCTGATTGAAATAAATTTGGATCAACTTCTGTGTTAGACTCGATGAATTTTGATTTATCAAGAGTTAAAGATGAACCAAGACCAATAGAAAATTCTAACGGATTGTTTTTTGACTTTTCCCTAAGCTCAACTTTTGGATAAAATGCTTCTAGCTCACGAGGGTAACTATTAAATAGCGTGATGTTAAGTTGAGGAATTGATTGATCATTGACCGAAATTTGATCAAGAGAAGTTGTCTCAGTTTTTGAGGATTCAGTGTTATTGTTGGGCGTTGTAAATGGTATAACAGATGAGCTTGTTAATAAAGAACTTTTAGACTTTGTTAATGATAATTTAGTAAAAGAAGGAATACTTGATTTATTCAAATTCGACTCTTTAAATAATAGAGTTGAACTGTTGTTGTTGTTGTTGTTGTTGTTATTGGAAAGAGTTTGAGAATTGTTGCTACTCAGTGAATTTTCTTGGTTATCAGCCAAGCTGCTTGCTGTTTCTTCATTTTTAGTCGTGACAGTTTTTTTATTGCTTTCTGTTAAAGAAACTAGGACTTTATTTTCTGAACTTAAACTGCTTGTTGATGAACTCTGTTTTATGAAAAACAACGCAACCAAAGCCAAGGCGCTTAAGCCCAACAATGGGATCCAAAAAATTCCTTTTCTTAAATTGGATTTGTTTTTTGGAACGCGATGTTCAATGTTATTCCAAATTTCGTTCGCGTCAACTTGAGCTTTTTCTTCAGAAAGAAGCTGTTTTATTTTATGCTCTTTATTTGTCAGTTTCATGTGATCAATTTTTGAGGTCAACTAACCTTTTTAATTTCTTTTTTTTGAGATAACTCACATGCATATTACCAGTGGTAAATGCTTTTTTAATCATGGCCCGCCCTCTTGTAACTAATGTTCTGGAATTGCTTTCTTTTATATTCAATATTTGCGCAATCTCTTTATGACTATAACCTTCTACAAGAAACATGTTTAAGGTAAGTCTGTAATGGTCAGGAAGTGTATTTAGAAATCGTTTCACTTCTTCCAGTTCCAAATTGTGATTCGCTACTTCTTCTACGGAATCTTGAAATTCCTTAAGCTCATCAAAACTGTATTTTTTATTTTTTCTTAAAAGTTCAATACACTTTCTAACGGTAACTTGTTTTATCCAGGCCTCAAATTTTCCTTCTTCTTTGTATTTGTCGATGTTATACAAAATTTGAATGAGAGACTCTTGTAAAAAATCGTTGGCTAAACTATTATTTGCCGAATATCTTCTACATAACGGCATAAGGGTAGGAGAGAACAAAAGGACAAATTCCTTTTGCGCTTTAGCATCTTTATTGATGCACCCTTTTATAATTTGGCTCAGCTCCACTTTTGGTTAAGACTTAATTGTTGATAAAGATTAAGCCTTGAATATCAAAATAGCCAGCAGCAGGTGGACTAATAGTTTGCATCCATATGTTTCCTTCAAAGTATATTCTGATCTCCCCATTGACATCAAATTGAGTAACTTCAAAAACATCTATTCCGCATCCTTGTGTTGTATTTGAGCAATTTAATCGATACCCGTCTTCTCCAAAATTGGGGTCTAAAATGGAAAGATTAACTTCTTGATCAAGATAGTCGTTGATTTGATTCCCTTTAAATTTGAGTTGTATTTTCCCATCCACATCCTCAAAAATGCTTTCGTCCATAGAGGATTGTTCAAGTCGTGTTTCAAATACTTTGCGATCACCACGTATTTTTAAATATCCAAATTCCATGGATAAACCTGAGCACGCACTAATAATATTTATGTTTTTATCCAGACTGTTGTCCCAATTCATTGTGGTTAATTGATCTAGTGCTGAATTATCATATGTCGTTAACTCAAAGTCTTCATAACATGAAAGAATTTCACTTCCCTCTACGGGAATGACAAACTTTGTTTTTTCATTACCCTTTAAAGCAATCATTACGTTATCATTTACCGTTTCACCTAAACAATTTATAAGTTCGACTTGACCGATAGTTTTCGTTTCAACTTCAATGTTTAGATTGTTGAAAACCGGAGCATCAACAGAAAGATTAAATCCTTTAATTTCTGTATTGCAATCATCAATAACAGAAACCGAAATTTCTTGATCATTCGGAACGAAGGCTGCCCACGATCCTTGTTCGGTTGAGTGAGACTTTAGTATTGTTTTGTTCGTGTTTTGGAAGGTTAAATTGGCCTTGTTGATAAATCGATCTTCAAGTGAAATATTCCCTTCAATAAAATGAGCTGATGCTGAAGTGCCAAAGATGTAATATCCTGTTTGGCTTAAGCTTGTTTGTTCAGTAAGAGATTCAGACACTATTTCCCATCTAGAGCTTTCTGTGTTTAGAAAGAATAACGACTGTCCTAATAAATCATTTTCAATGTTTAGGAGGATTGATTCGGTTGTGTTAAGTTCGGAGCCGTTTGGTTGAGTTAGTCGGATCTCAAAAGCATTAGAAGCATCTACTTTTATATATTGATTTTCAAAGTCGAACGCAACTTGACACATTTGAGTAAGTAAATCAATATCTGAAATTTGATTGGTGTGGACTTTTAAATTACCAGTGTATAGGTTTTGATTTTGGTCAATAAATTGAGTGGTTGAAAAGTTTAAGGACCCTATATTGTTTATCGATTTTTGATCAAGATCGGTGGTGTTTGTGCTTATAGATTCGGCTAAAGGAAATGCTAAAGCGTTGATGTAATTGATGTGATTTAGAAAAAGAGAATGATTTACGATCGATTGGATTTTATCGTCTTTTTTAAATAAGAACAGTGCATTTTTCTTCGGAACTTTTTTGAGATCACCAAACCAAACATTTTGAGAAATAAGTTGAATGTTGTCTTTGATCTCAATTTCATAATTGTTCACAAGATCACCATTCGCGTCAGACAATTCAACAAGAACTTTTCCATCGATTAGGACTAAAGGGTCATTTGGAAGAGGTGTTTCGGTTGAGTCGTCGACATCCTGATAACATGATGTGCCAAGCGTAAGGACAAAAGTGAAACAAAGGAATTGAAGAGTATTCTTCATGAGTTAATTTATCTATTCTATTTGTTAAAAGCGTTTTATCACTAAAACGCTACAGTATAAATAAAAAAATCACAAAAATTTATTTCGAATCTGCTTGTTTGCTCGGGTGTGTCAATTATTTCGAACCTCCTAAAAGGGATACTCCATTGAGATCGTGAGTTAAAATTTCCGACATGTAATCAAAAAATGGTCTTATTGCTTTGTAAGAATTAATCACTTCCTTTTTGAAATCTTTAGAGCAAACTATCTTATCAGTTATCTTTTTAGATACAATGAATTGCTTGTATTTTAATAAATCAATTGATGGATGATCTTTCGGATATCCTTTTGGAGCAGACTTTACTTGATCTCCATCTAAGATGCCAAAATGGTTTTTGAATTTTTTAGAATTAATAACCTTCCGGAGTGGTTTATCATCCTGGGCAATATGACTTCTGATCAGTTTGAGATCTTTGGGCTCTGGTCCCCAAAAGCCAGCTGCTACAAAAGTGTTACCAGGAGCTATACGTAAATAATATCCGCCTCTTCTATGTGCGCCTTCGCGCGAAAAAGACATCCTAAAATCTGGATTATATGGAGTTTTATCTTTTGAAAATCTGACATCCCGATAAATACGAAACATTTTGCTTTTATCTATCTCATCAATTTTTTGAAGATCCGCTAAAAGATCTGATTGAAATGCTTTTACATTTTCTAAAGCAGTTTGATAGACTTCTTTATTTTCCTTAAACCAATCTCGAGTATTGTTCTTAGCAAGTTTACGGCAATAGGCTAAAGTAGATTTTTCAACTATGTTCATTTAGAAAGATTTACTTCCTAAAAGTAATAGCATTTTACTTTATCCTTAGATCTTTTATTTCGTGATCCTCTAGTTGAATTGCGTCGCAAAAATTTGGGAAGATCAGCAGGAGTTAATTCCAAGGTGAAATAGAAGTTAGCTGACCTTAAATTAGTCTTCACTAAAAATGGTAAAATATTATCACTTCCAATTCGTATAGGACCAAAATGAATGCCGGAGCCTACATGAAGAAATCGAAAATTGTAAAGTGAAATCGGGAAATGGAAATGAGCAGCCTTGTGCTGATATCGAGGAATAAGGCTAATAAATTCAGCTCTTTTTATTGGGCCTAAATGAGGCACGTTAAGTCTAGAGGCGAATCCGAAGTTTAAACTTTGTGAAATTGGTAATTCTGCCAAAATATTTAGAGTCGTAGGTGCCCAAATTGTAATCTTTGAATCTCTAGAAATATATTCTGCGCCATTTATTTCTATGTCTTTTTGAAGTTCATTTGTCGGAAATTCATCAAGAAACTCATCCTTTAAAGTATATCCATCTGGTACATTGAATAAATGGTAGTCTCCATTTTTAAAAGTCATCATCCCAAGATCACTTATAGAAAGACCTAGTTGAATAGAAGTATTTTTAACAAGATTAGAAGGGAAGCTATAATGTACGCCTAGATCAATTCCTCCCCCTGCTCCAAAGTATTTTGGAGAATAATCGGTTTGATCCGATTCATCATCATGCTGAAGATTTAAAAATAGTCCTGCCTCAAATTCAGAGTTCATAAGATTTAAACTATCTAATTGCTTAATCGCACTTCCTTCAGAAAGACTTTTTATAAACAGAAGTTCTCCTCCTTTGTAATATTTTAAATTGGCTCCAAAACTTAGAATAGTTTCATGTTCTATTTCTTTCGCGATGCTGTAGTTAATGCCAAACTCCATATAGTGAAGAGCACTTACATTTACTTTGGGAAATGTAAAAGGAATTTGAGTAGATAAATCTGCAATTTCGCTCAATCCATCCCAGTTCGGAGACTTCACATAACCTAAGGCTTTCGCATTTGCAAAAAAGCCTAAAGAACCTGTTGGTAATTGAATGCTAAAAGAAGGGCCAAGAATTTCTAACTCAATATTAGCGCTGGACTTTTTTCCTTTGTAGGTATGTAGATTTAATATTTCTGGAATTTCTGACATTGTGGATATGTCCTCATCTATCTTTTCTAAATATGATTCTCTCTCCCGTATTAATGAAAAAACACTTTGTTTTCGAAATGCGATGTATTTGTTCCCTGCATCAAATGATGCTCCACCAAGTCTAAAGCTCCAGGCTTGGAAATTTACTGCAGATGTAGCAGGGTTTGTTTGCATTAAACTAATACTAGGATCTCCAAGGTTATTCAATACAGAATACCCTTGAGTCGAAACGGCTTTCGACAAGAAGAGAAACATCGATAAAATAGTAAGCCTTAAAAAATTGCTCAACAAAAGTGTTTTGTACTATTAACTATTCAAATTTTTTTCCAAACATGGATATAACGACGCATCAAATGATTTATGTCTTAAACTAGTCATATTATGACGCATTAAAATGCTTAAAGCATCGATTGAGTAGCTAAATGATTCAATTTGATAGTATATACTAATAAACTAATCATGTTGTTTTCGGTTTAGTTGGTCGTAATATTGCAATACATTTTAATATGAAAATATGTCAATATTTGGGCGTTTTTTGATTATTTACCTCCTATGTGATCTCTTCGGCTTTTTTGCTTTAAAGTCTTTGATTACAGATAAAAGAGGATTGATTTTATTTAGTCTCATATATATAGGTGTATCAGTTTTTACGCTTTATTGCTATTATCAAATTTGGTATATCAGGAATACCTCAAGCATGTTTAGTGGAACTGAAGTCAATTTTTATCTCGGAATGTTTTTGACAAGTTTCGTTACCAAGTTCATTTTCGCATTGCTATTGTTACTTCAAGATATACCAAGAGTGTTGTTTGGTGGTGGAAAATATATAGGCTCTTTTATTTCTGATAATATAAAGCAACCATTTATTCCTTCTAGAAGGAAATTCTTGACAGGAATTGCAGTTAGTCTAGCAACGATACCTTTTGCAGCAATGCTTTATGGAGTTACAAAGGGTAAGTATCGATATGAATTGGAAAGAATAAAAATGAAATTTAGTAATCTCCCTCCTTCTTTTGAAGGGTATAAAGTGGTGCAAATTTCTGATATTCATGCGGGAAGTTTAGACAATAAGGAAGAGGTAATGAAAGGGGTAAACTTAATAAATGAGCTGAATCCAGATCTGGTCATGTTTACTGGCGATTTAGTTAATTCAAATAAGGACGAAATTGATCCATACATTGAAGTGTTCAACAAGATCAAGGCGAAGGATGGGAAATTTGCAGTGCTAGGCAATCACGATTACTATGGATTAAGTGATATCGAAGAGAAAGATAAAGCAAGTTATTGGGAGGACTTTTTTCAAAAGTATAAGAGACTTGGATTTGAACTTTTAAACAATAGAAATGTAACCCTTGAAAAAGGAAAGGATAGTATTAAAGTAGTGGGTGTTGAAAATTGGGGAGCAGGAAGGTGGTTTCCGAAAGAAGGAGATTTGGATGTTGCATTGCAAGATGTTGAGCAAAATGAATTCTGCATTTTACTTTCTCATGATCCTACCCATTGGGATGAAAAAGTTTTAAAACATACGAAACACATTGACCTTACCTTAAGTGGTCATACCCATGGCTTTCAATTTGGGATCAATATGCCCGGCTTTTCTTGGAGCCCAGCTCAATACAGATACAAAAGATGGATGGGTGCCCATGAAGTGAAGAATCAAAAATTATACGTCAATAAAGGGTTTGGGTTTTTAGCATTCCCTGGTAGGGTAGGGATGTGGCCTGAAATCACTTTACTTGAGTTACACAAGGTTTAAGCTATGGTGTCTCTATAGTGAAGGATTGCAGAACCCAAACATGTTACAACAAAAGCGATAACTAAAATGAGTTTAAATCCGCTCAAAATATTTAATAGAATTAGGATTAAAAAGATCGTTGCAAGGATTGCTAGTAAATATGAAGTTTTCATTTTTTCTTTTGTTGACGTTTTTAAATCTCCAAGGTCTCGGAATTGCAGGACTTATTATAGAATGTTTTTATGAGTAAAATAAAAATTCATTAATTACCGAGTAGCAATCCTTAGAATTCGTCAAGTAGATGTCATATTTGCACCATCCATAATAATCTATTAATAATCTTTTTCCCCCAAAGATTATAGATTCCCCCTAATTATCTGAACACCGTTCTAGTAACTCGCTAGAACAAAACTCATTTTTTAACCAAAACTTAAGACATGTGTAAAAGACATTTACGCAGTGATAGGGCTATGTCCTTATCAGTATTTCTTTTAATTTTTTGTTTCCAGTTTGTATTGGTTAGTAATATGTCAGCCCAATGGGGTTGCAACAACACTGTTCAGGTATCCATAGATGGAACTACTTGTAACGCAGTGATTACTCCCGATATGATTTTGGAAGGCACAGTTCCTCCTGGTGCATTACTATCTATTGATGGTGGCCCACTTGTACCAACTGCGGTTGTTACAGACAAAGGAACTTACACTGTTACAGTTTATGAATCTTCAGCACCGAATTCAAATTCTTGTTGGGGAACCATGATTGTAGAAGACAAAGTAGCACCAGAAATAACTGGGACAGCCAATGATATGGCTTGTGCAGCTACTGCTTACCCAACTGATTTTCCAGTTGGCGGACCTGTTGTTGTATTGGACATCGCAGATGATGACTGTAGAGACTTAGCAAGTTATTTTATTCCAGGACCTTTACCTGCTACAGGTACAGTGCCTTTGGCATATTCTGTAACTATTGTGACAATTCCAGTTGACGGATCGTATTCATTTACACCGCAAAATGGAGCTCCATGTAACTATGTTTTTAATCTTTACCCTGTAGGTGGATTTGATCCTGCTGATCCATGCAGCACTGATAATTTAGTTGCATTTGGTGGATTATCAACTATTAGTGGTATTCAACAAGCAGGTAATGCTTGTTTAACTGCGGGATCATACGAACTTGTAATTTGTGCTATTGACCCTACATGTTCTGATGTTATTTTAAGAGAATGTAATTTTTCTTGTAATAGCCTTGAGGCTTTCTTGGATGGTGATATTTTCCAAGGAGCACCCGTTGTAGATGAATGTAATGATTATGATTGCATTTATAATGATGCAGTTACAACTGATGTTTGTAACGGTACAGTAGTTACTAGAACTTGGATTTGTACCGACGATTGTGGAAACGTTTCGGATACTTATGATGAAATGTTCACATTCGACCCGGTTGACTTGAACGAGGTAATGGCACCAGACCCATCTGTTTATACTTCATGTGGAGTAGCAGCAGACCCTCAATCAATTTATGATTATTTAATAGGAAATGGATATTCTGAAATTAAAGCCACCTCTTCTGCTTGGCCTACTTATTACGGCAAAGCAATGGATGCATCTACTTTTTGCAATATCGCAATGACATATACAGACCAAGTTATTCCAACTTGTGGTGTAGGTTGTGATGGTAATGCTAAAACAATTAGAACTTGGAGTTTGATTGATTGGTGTCAATCAGGTAGTACGCCTACGTTGTTTGTGCAATTTATTGTTGCTCAAGACAACGAAGCGCCAACTGTTACATTTAATCAAACAGAATATACAGTATCTGTACATCCTTGGACTTGTGAAGCAGATTTTACCGCTCCAACTCCAGATATATTACATGATAATTGTGATGATAATCCTGATTATGTAATTACAGGTCCTTTAGGATCAGTAATTAACGGTAATAGTATTACTGGACTTGGGCTTGGAACTCATGTGTTGACTTATACTGCGTCAGATTGTTGTGATAATACATCAGTAGCAACTGTTACTATTGACGTTGTTGATGAAACACCACCAGTTGCAGTTGCAATTCAAGATATCGTTGTTTCGTTGACTTATGACGGAAATGGTTTAGATGGAATTGCTAAGTTATTCAACACTAGTGTGGATAACGGTTCTCACGATGGTTGTACTGGAGTTTCTTTAGAAATTAGAAGAGACGATGGAAGTGGAAATGACCCAGCATGTGGGATTAGCGGAAATTCAACATTTAATAATGATGGACACCCTCATGATAACAGTAATGACCCAGATGATGGAGAATTTGTTAAATTCTGTTGTGATGATGTTTACGGAAGTAATGGTGTAGATGTAGATGGTGATGGAATAAATGACTATGGTATTATCAGAGTTTGGTTAAGAGTTTTCGACGAAAATGGAAACTATAATGAAACATGGACTAATATCCGAGTAGAGGATAAATTAGCTCCTTGGCTTCAATGTCCACCAGATATTACGATTGATTGTGACGATGATCCAACAAACCTTGATATGGTTGGAGAGGCACTAGCTACCAGTCCTTGTGGAAACAGGGAAGTAATTTACACTGATAACTCAAACATCAACAGTTGTAACTATGGATACATTAACAGAAAATGGTCTGTTGTAGGTAGAGCTGATGTTTTCTGTGTTCAAAGAATAGACATTTTGCCAGGAAATCCATTTAATGGAAATGATATTAATTGGCCAAATGATGTAGAAACTGATTGTACTAATTTAGGATTTACAGGAATTCCAACGTATGCTTCAGGTGCATGTGATCTAGTAGCACATAGTATGGAGTCTGATACGTTCTTATTTGAAAGCGGTGCTTGTTTAAAAATTCTAAATCAATTTACTGTTATTGATTGGTGTCAATATGATCCTAATGATCCTATGACTGATGGAATTTGGTATCACACTCAAGTAATCAAGGTAATTGACAATGATGGTCCTACTATGACATGCAGTGATGTAATGTTAGAAGTAAATGATCATGCTGATACGGATGGTGATGGCGTTATCTGTGAAGGAGTAGGCTTAATGCTTACAAATTCAGCAGTTGATAACGGTGCATGTGCAAGTGATTGGTTGAAGTGGGAAGTTTCTATTGACCTTTGGGGAGATGGAACATATGAGTATGTGTATAGCAGTGCTCTTCCTTCAAATAATCCTTATTACCTCTCACCTACTTCTAATGGAGGTATGCAGAAAGTTAATTTACCAGATATTGAGGGTAGTATGTCTAATCATAGAGCTTTATGGAAAGTTACTGATGGTTGTGCTAATACTGTTTCTTGTACTCAATATTTTATGGTCGTAGATAAAAAGGCACCAACGCCTTACTGCGTTAACATAAGTACAGCTTTAATGGAAAATGGTACTGTAGATTTATGGGCGATTGATTTTGATCTAGGAGCAACAGATAATTGTTCCGATCAAGATGATTTAAGGTTTACGTTCTCCGACGTAGCACCTCAAAACGATCCCTCTTACATACCATCATTAAGCAGTTCTTCTCATACTTTTGACTGTGATGATATTCCAGATACACCAGGTGCTCAAGTGCCTTTAAATGTATATGTATGGGATGAGAAGGACAATCATTCCTTCTGCACAGTATATCTGACACTTATTGACAATAATGGCGCGTGCGGTCCTGGTACATTGACTGCTCCTATCGCTGGTAGAGTTTCTACTGAAATAGGTGAAAATGTTGAAGATGTTGAAATGGCACTTCATACAGACGCAATTGTCGGTTTCCCTCTTAATCAAATGACGAATACAGGCGGTGATTATGCCTTTTATAACAATCCAATGTATTTAGATTATGAGATCGAAGGAAGCAAAGTGGATGATTACATGAACGGAGTTAGTACTCTTGATTTATTATTAATTCAGAAACACTTATTAAACATTCAACCATTTAATTCTCCTTACAAGGTGATAGCAGCGGATGTTAACAGTGATTCAAATATTTCTGCTATTGACTTAATCGAATTGAGAAAGTTGATTTTAGGAATTTACATAGAACTGCCAAGTAACGACAGTTGGAGATTTGTAGATGCAAATCAAACGTGGTCTAACATGATGGATCCATTCCCATTCACTGAAGTGCTTGAGGTTAATAACCTAACCACTTCTATGATGGCTGAGAATTTCATTGGTGTTAAGATTGGAGATGTTAATAATACCGTTGAAGCTAATATTTCATCAAACAATACTGAAAACAGATCTTCAAGAACATTGAAGATGATTGTTGAAAATACTGAGATTACTGAAGGTGAAAATGTTGAAATTTCATTCTCAACTAAAGATGCGATGTCGCTTTCAGGATACCAGTTTACTTTGAATACTACTGATCTTCAATTTAATGAAGTTAAAAGTGGAATTCTAAATTCAAGTAATATCGGAATCCATGATGGTGCACTTACCGTTTCGTGGAATGACTTAAATGATGTTGACGTTAAAGAAGGTCAAGAATTATTTACGTTAAGCTTTACTGCTGAGAAAACTTCTCAGATTCAAAATTCTATTTCTTTAAGTGATAGAATGGTTATTTCTGAAGCTTATGCCTTAAATGGTACTGAGACATTAGAATTAGATCTCGAATTCAGAAATGGAATTGAAGTTGAAGAAAGTTTTGCTTTATACCAAAACGAGCCTAATCCATTTACGCAATCAACTAAAATAGGATTTGATTTACCTCTAGCAGGTGAAGCTACTCTTACAATATTTGATGTAAGCGGAAAAGTGATCAATATGGTTCAAAGAGACTTTGACAAAGGATTTAATCAAATAATATTGAATAAATCTGATGTTCCAGTTGCTGGTATTCTATACTATCAACTAGAAAGTGG
>Ga0114956_1003443_pt1 | contig 12235 bp, 9 predicted proteins | sample MaitaG_FD_87304 | JGI IMG/M metagenome (GOLD analysis project Ga0114956, IMG submission 87304) | Marine algal microbial communities from Maine, USA - Maine_Asex2 metaG | ecosystem: Host-associated > Algae > Red algae > Unclassified | place: Maine, USA | collected 2015-01-05 | reverse complement strand
TGTTGAGGAAGTGCTTCGCTGATTACAGCCCCGCTGGTAGCAATCTCATCGGCTAACTTTTGGTGTTCGGGGGGATACATCTTTAATAGCCCGCCGCCCAATACGGCCAGCGTACGACCGTTGGCAGCCAGCGCTGCCTTGTGTGCCTGAGCATCGATTCCACGTGCCAATCCCGACACGATCGTGAACCCCGCCATGCTCAAACCGTGAGCCAGCCGCCGAGCCACCGTGTCGCCATAATTCGACGAATGCCGCGTACCAACGATCGAGATCGCCAATTGATCCGAAGGTTCTATCGCGCCCCGATGAAACAAAATGCTGGGCGGGTCATAGATCTCAGCCAACATTTTAGGGTAATTCGAACTTTCGCGATCCAAAATCGAAATACCGTTAGTTCGGCAAACCTCCAACACACCCGCAACGTCCGTCTGATCGTCGGCGTTGACGATGCTCTGCATGAGCTTGGTCCCAACGCCCGGCACTTCCCGCAGTTGCTGAGGCGTCGCGGAGAGCACGTTTTCAGCTGAGTCAAATCGTTGAATCAACTCACCATAAACTCGTGGTCCAACACCTTGGACTAATTGGAGTTTCAGCGCGGCTTCGATAGATTGTTGACGGGAGGGCGATTTCGCAGTGGCGATAGGCTGGTCTGTCACGGCTTCACCCCTGGGTCAATGTGTTGGGAACTTGATTTCGCGGGAACTTATTATCGGTGAACTTGTTATATGTGAACTTGTTATCGGTGACTTAATTCTGCAATAGCTGAATTCAATCGTTGATCAGGCTTTTAAAAATCTCAGCGTTCTCAGGAGCCGGAACAAGGCTGACGTCGCCCAGCGCATTGGGAAGAATTAATTTCAGTTCTCCCCCCACGACTTTCTTATCGCGCTGCATCGCTTGGACCAGTTCATCATGACGGTTTTCTGGGCAAAGAACCGGTAGGCCCAACGCCTCAAAAAGCTGCCGCTGAGAATCGCAAAACGATTGGTCTACCATTTTTAGTTGCCGCCCTAATCTTGCCGCACAAACCATTCCAATCGAAATGGCCTGTCCATGAAGATACTCGCCATATCCAAAAACCGATTCAATAGCATGACCATAAGTGTGGCCGTAGTTAAGTATCGCTCGCCGTCCGGAAGATTCGCGTTCATCTTCCTTGACCACTTGAGCCTTACAGCGGCAGCACCAAGCGATCAATTGAGCCAGAAGTTGATGGTCGCGTTTTTTTATCGAGTCCACATTCTGTTGAATGAATTCGAAAAGATTGACATCCATGATTAATCCATACTTTACCACTTCGGCCATGCCGGCGATGTAGTTGGCATCATCCAGCGTAGCCAGAACTTCTGGATCAATGATGACACGCTTGGGTTGCCAAAATGCCCCGACCATATTTTTTGACTTAGGCAAATTGATTCCGACTTTACCGCCGACGCTGCTGTCGACTTGAGCCAACAGGCTGGTGGGAATCTGAATGAAGTCCAGCCCCCTAGCGTAAGAGGCGGCGACGAAGCCCGCGAGGTCACCCACGACACCCCCGCCGAGGGCGACGATGATCGTGTGTCGGTCGGTGCCCAGATCATCCAATTGCTGCCACAACGAATCACAGACCGCAACCGATTTCGATGACTCGCCCGCTGCGACGGTCAACGCTTCGATTTTCAAGGTGGAAGCCGACAGTTCTTGGCGAACATGACTCAAGTAAAGCGGACCAACATTGGAATCGGTGACAATGACGACGCTGCGACCTCGAATCAAATCGTTCAGCGCATCGGCAAGAGAACTCAGAAGCCCACAATCAATTCTAATATCGTAGCTGCGTGAGTCCAGCGAAACGTGAAGGTCGTTAGATTTCGATTCAACGGATTGGGCGTTTTGCATAGCGATAGATTGTATCAAAGTAGGACGGCCTTCACTATGACTTTAAGAAGGAACCGGACGCGGAGTGAACTCGAATTAAACAGCACCAATGAAAACTTCACGACCTCCCGGCTGCACCTCGCGTAGCACCGAAACGCAATCTCACTACGGCTCTATAGAATAAGGCAGGATTTAATTTTAGCGCGTAATAAAGCTCTTCTTGCCATAACGCGGCCGGTGGCTTTGACCAGCAGTGATTCATGTGCCTCGAGATGTGTTGATGATCTACGTTTTCTTAAGATTTTCATGTCGATGCTTATCCCCACCGACAAAGCCAAAAATTCGTAAAGTAACATGAATGTCCGTCATTGGAATCAAGCGTTCGGGGGCCACCTCTTCTTCAGGAGAAGTGTCCACCACCTTCGAAAAAAATTCAAAAGAAAATTTGTTGAACTAACGGCCATCAACCTTCCACAACATGTCCAACTGTCTAGCTTACGGTGGCACCACGGCCCTAGTAACTTTCCCCCCCTAATAGTGCTCCAAGGTTATTAAAAGTTCCTTGCGTCGACTTGTCAGATTGTTTACAATACTTTGCCAGTCCACTCCCGACCGACCCCGTTTTAAATTGGGCAAGAACCGCCGGATTATTACCATTTTTTATTACCTGCGGTGTTCACAACGACGTCAATTTCTGAGGGTCACGTGGAAGGAACTGTGTTTTTGACAGGGTCTTTTTTTTAAATTTTTAGGAATCATTTATGAGAAACTATCACAAGAAATCAGGTTTTACGCTCGTGGAACTGTTAGTCGTAATCGCGATCATTGGTATTTTGATCGGAATGTTACTACCTGCGGTTCAGCAGGTCCGTGAAGCCGCACGCCGGACTCAATGCCTGAACAATTTGCGTCAGCTAGGTCTGGGTGCGATTAACTTTGAATCTGCCCACATGCACTTTCCAACTGCGGGAACAGGCGGTTCAGATAAGTGGTGGACCAATTGCGTTCAGCAAGGCGCGTCTGCTTTGACCGGAGTGGGCGGTGGATCACCAGCTTTCTCGAAGGAATGTGCTGGATTCTTATTGCAAATTGCACCCCAGATCGAACAAGGCAACTTGATTGGACTGCGGAATCCTGGTGGGCTTTACAGCCTCAACAGTGCAAATAACATTATCCCGGCTGAGCTTGCGATTCCGCTTGCGTCTTGTCCATCTCGCGGACAGCGCATCTTAACTCAGGGAGCGCTGCTGCTTCCTTTGCTTGATTACGGAAACCCGGCCGCAATCTCTAACGCACCTGGATTCCCCGGACCTTCCGCTACAGGTTCAGATCTTTGGCAATCAACTGAATGGCACATCGGTCTTATCCGAGCTGTCGGCGAGACAAATTTCAGTAACGAGACTGAGAAATACTACGGAACGGTTGGTTTTGGCGGAGCAGTAGACGGCTCTTCCAATACTGCATTGTTCATTGAGAAATCTGCCCACGCACAAGAGTACAATCCTGTTGTTGACGGTGGTAACGCATGGCAAGCGTTTGGCTACACTGGTGGACAATTTGCACCCGGTTTTCGAACCAACAGTCGCCAACCTTGGCCATTCATCGCTGACAACGCTAACACTACTCCGGGAACCTTCCCCTGGAACCGAAACGCTGATCGTGCCGGAATTCGCGGTGACAACACGGCGGAAACTTGGTTCGGAAGTGCGCATCCAGGCTCGGTAAACTTGGTCTTGGCGGATGGCTCAACGCACTCAGCTTCGTTGGATACGTCTCACGATACAATACATCAGCTTTCCTATCCTTCGGATGGAAGCGTCCTAGATCACGAAGACTTCTAGTTTCCGATAGCTTTAAGTTAACTCAATTTTAGCCCAACTCTACTTCATAGAGTTGGGCAATTTTTTTAAGGAATTTGACAGATGACAATTGGCAGCAATCGAATTCGTGTTGCGACCCTCCTACTGCTTGCGATGCTCATATTCTCCGGATGTGGCAGTTCGGTAAAAGAACTTGGAGCTATTTATGACTCCAATATCAAAAAGGCACATTTGTGCTACACAATTTTTATGGAGCAGCATCGATACAAGGGCCCCAAAGATGAAGCCGAATTAAGGAAGTTCATATCTGAAGACAAATCAGGTCGATTTTTAGCGGAACGAGCGGGCATCGCAGTTGACAACTTAGATTCTGTTTTCGTCAGCGAACGTGATGGTGAACCTTTAGTTTTTCGCTTCGGCGTTAAAGGGGTCGCAGATCACGCGGTCGTTTTCGAAAAAACTGGCGTCGAAGGCATGCGATACGTCGCACTTGGAAAACCAATTGAAGTCGACGAAGAACAGTACGACAAATACTTGAATGGAGAAATTAGGCCCGAGCGCGCGGGTGAAGATGCAATGTTTGAAGATATGCAAGAACCAAAGTAGTTTTCGTTTCTTTAAGCCACAGGGGCGACCTATTTCGTTTGACGAATTCTGGTCGCCCCTTTTTTTTTCGCATTATCTCTTTAAAAATTCCTCGGCGTCATCTTCGGGAAAAAAAATGATGTGCTCGCGTTTGAAAATTCTCATTACGATCACGCTGTTGACAATCAGTGCTGTTATTGCACTGAAGTGGAATCTCCAAGAGACCGTCCTTTACAAACCTCAATTCAAAAGTCACCAGAGAGTTGCGGTACCGAGACTAAAGCTTGCAGAACCCGATGCAGGGTTAAACGAAACACAATCCAAAATTTTCAAGCTGAATGTTTCTGAGGAATTGATTCTCCAACTTACACCGACGCTTAAGCAAATAATCCAGCATTTGGAAGAAGGTGGCCTCATACCTTCGGATATTTTTCTAAACGCGTGCCAAATTAATGAACCCAAGGAAAATGGTGTCACGCTGGCCGATGCGGTGACAGCCAACCTTCCCCAGGACATTTCATGGCCGTTAACCGACCTTCACACGATGGGCAATCCGAAAAAACTTTGGTCTGAAATATCATCCCAAGCCACATTCAGTAAAACTCAGTTCGGTGTCGTTTCCGGAGAACTGATGCCCGGCGGGAATACATTTGTCATGAAGACGATTTTTGAAGGGAACTTGATCCCCAAAGATGACGCCATTGCAAACTCTGCCTGCGGAGCGAAGGCGACTCAAATTTTGTACTGGAAACGCAGCTCTGAAGATCGATGGCAAATCCAAAAGTGGGAACAATTAGACTTCCAATTGCAAGTTGTGAAGAAGCCGCTGTTTGCCGATGTCACCAACCCGGTTGTCAAATCAAGTTCTGCAATAGAGACGATCCAGAAATCAGAGATCGTGGACTTACTCAAAAAAGAATTACGCGGAGAGCAATTCTCGCTGAAATCTGACAAGATGTTTCAACTGTTTAACGACTGGCATTCTTCGGCACAATACAGCTCAGTCAGCGTCGTCGATTTTAATAATGATCAGTGGGATGATCTTTTCTTAACCAATAATTTAGGGAAGACGCTATTGCTTGAGAACAATCAAGCAGGTTCCTTCAAGGACGTTTCTGAGCAAAGCGGTCTACAGCTGGACCGAGGCTATGTGAACTGTGCTCTGTTTGCCGACTTCGATAACGATGGGGACAAGGACGTTCTCTTAGGACGAAATTTTAAACAATGCCTTTACTTCGAAAACTCAAACGGAAAATTTCAACTGGACGCGGAGGTCTGCGAACGTTTGGTCGACTGCAAACTGGTGTCCGCAGGATCTGTTACCGATATCAATGGCGATGGGCTTTTAGACGTCTATCTCAGCACCTACAGCCAGACGTTAGGGAATTCGCAGGAATGGATTAATCATGCCGTCCCGCCAAGACAGTCCGAAACACTTCGGCAAAAATCTCAGTTCCGTCATTCTTACCTTGACCGTGCCGGTCCACCGAACATTGTGCTGATTAACATCAATGGCAAACTCGAACCGCTTGAACCCTCTGGCCCGCTTGCTCAATGGCGTAACTCTTTTCAGTCGGTGTGGCTGGACTACGATTGCGATGGCGATCAGGACGTCTACATCTGTAATGATTTTGCGCCGGATGTATTGCTGGAAAATCAGACAGCGCGTGACGGGCAGCAACCATCATTTAAAGATGTAACCAAAATCGCCTTCGGTGCCGGATTGATGGGATTTGGGATGGGAGCCAGCGTCGGCGACTACGACAGCGATGGCCTATTGGATATCTACGTTTCCAACATGTACTCCAAAGCAGGAAACCGCATTTTCCAACAGCTCGATGGCAATGTACATCCATCGCTCAAAGTAGCGGCGGCCGGCAATTTTTTATATCGTAATTTAGGCAACGGAGAGTTCTCACAGGAGGCTGGCGTGGCTGACCTTGATCAACATGTTGCAAAGGTAGGTTGGTCGTACGGCGGTCAGATGGCCGACTTCAACAACGATGGCAAGCTGGACATCTACGTGCCCAGCGGTTTGTTCACGCCACCAGCGGAAGTTGACGCACAAGAGGATTTGTGAAGCTGTTTGTGGCGCACGGTCGTGCGTTCAGACCCCAGCCAATCAAAAGCATTTCGCAAATCGAATGTATGGAAGTCCGTGAATTTGAGTATGAATGCATTTGCACCGAGGAACTCAGAAGATACATCTGCCTCTTCGAAAATGGCCAAGTCTTTCAGTGGCCACGAACGCAACCGCCTCTTCATCCAAGGCCACGGAAACTTCGATGACCTGACCTTGGTTTCAGGTGCTGACTTCCAAGAGGATTCCCGAGGCTTCGCGCTGCTGGATTTCAATCGCGATGGTTGGCAAGACATGGTCGTCAGCTCGCCTCAAAGCCCACGATTTCGCATCTTGGAGAACAGGATGCAAAATACTTTCAATTCCAAGAAATTCAACCATTGCCAGATACGCTTAATTGGAGCAAACGACCGCCCTGAAATAAGCACTCAGTGGAGTTCAAGAGACGCCATTGGCGCTGAGCTCACCGTCACGATGAACGGCGTCCGCCAAGCGTTCCAAAAGAGCGTCGGGGCGGGTCTGTCGAGTCAAAACAGCGAATGGATTCACGTCGGGATGGGTAACGCTGAAAAGATCAATCGCATTGAAATACGATGGCCATCGGGAAAGAAAACGAGTCACACGAACATCTCCGCTGGCGACCGATTGACCTTCCATGAACGAAATTTTAAGAAAGCGGAAGAAGATTAACCGCACACGCCGCATAAATCGGCCTTTGGCAAGCAGATTTTTCCGACACATAAAAATTTGATTCCCTCACCGGCAATCAGGGTACTACAATTTTAGCATCGAGCATTTACTGATTGGCAAGGGTGAACATGAACGTTAAGAATCAAAGATCCGCCTTTACGTTAGTCGAACTCTTGGTCGTCATTGCGATTATTGGCATTCTCATTGGCATGCTGTTGCCGGCCGTTCAGCAAGTACGCGAAGCAGCACGCCGAACGCAGTGCCTGAACAACTTGCGACAGCTTTGCCTGGCATCGCTGAATTACGAATCGGGACGGATGGCGTTCCCCAATAACGGCGGACACTTCCAGACCAACGAACTCGATCCGTTTGGCACCTACTATCCAGGAGTCCAGTCAGGTAGCTGGGTTTTCCAGCTCTTGCCCTACATGGAACAAAATGCAGCGTTTCAAAATCGGCGATCGATTGGCTATTTCGGCGATTCCTCTACCCCAGGAATCATGACCTATAATTTTCCGCTGTTGAATTGTGCCTCGCGCGGGGCGCGAACGTGGCTCGGTCCCAACCCGGGAGATAACGGTAGTGAACTTTCGGTCTACTCCTGTGATTTTGCCAGCATGGCAGGGCCAACGCCAAGAACCTTGGCGACATCGGTCGGCGCGTTACCGCCAAGTAAAGCCAATCATGTTCCCGTCACCCCCAGCCAAAACGGCGAAGACTCGCAAGGCGAACAGTCTTCGTTTTGGATTGGTGTGATCAACAAGGGGTTTGCGGTCGACTCAAGTGGAGCGTTTCAAAGAAAATATCCCAAGGTCGGATTCGGGGGAATTCCCGACGGATCTTCCAACACCATTACGTACGTTGAAAAATCCGCTTACGTGGGTGACTACTCAGGTGCAACCGATGACTGGTCAAGCTTGGTTGGTGAATCCTTTGGTCAACTGGGAGCAGGAAACTTCAATACCTACCGCTCAGTCGGCACACCGATCGCTGATTCGGACAAAGCTTCCCATCGCAGAGACGACGGAACGACGCGGCTGCAACAAGGAATTGGATCAGCTCACCCAACGCTGATCAACGTCACGCTGGCCGATGGATCGACACATTCGCTGCCGTATGAAATTAGCCTAGAAACGCTTTGGGATTTGACAGACCGACGTGACGGAAACTCGGTTTTCATTAACGATCTGTAAATATTCTTTGAACTATCGAGAATCTATTGGCTCATTGCAAATGGCAACGTTTCAATCGAATCACTTCATCATCACGTCGGCCATCGATTAGGACAAGCCAATCTCTGCTGCCCAGTGCTTCACGTAGGCCAAGTCAAGCTGCGGCCCCGAAACGGCAAGAATCCCACGAACATCTGTTATCTGCAGGTCAGCGGGGCTGATCGCGTGCCAGCGTAATTTGTGCAAGTGCACGTCCTCCGCGATAGCGATCTAAGCGGACTGATCAAACAATGATAGGCGTCGCCTGCGTTCAAAAGGTAATGTTTCGAATTGATCACCCGCCAAGCGAAAGAAGTCGACTTTTAGTGCCGAGCGGGTATCGAGTGCGCTAAATTGATGTGCGGACTCAATCCCGATTCGACACTGATCTCCCGAATGAAAAACTTATTTTTAAACGCGGCGACGATGCGCTGGACATCGCGCTGGACATCGCGCTGTGTTTATTCGATCACGAAAATCTCTTCACGGCGTTTGGGGAGCCCCATCGGCGTTGGGAGGCGATGCAACTTAGTGCAACTTAGTGCAACTCAATTTAGGCTTTTTCTATCGCACGCTTCATCGCGGTTCCGAGATCGCCGGGGCTTTGCGCGACTTCTATACCGGCCGCCTCTAATGCAGCCATCTTCTCATCCGCCGTCCCTTTGCCTCCGCTGATAATCGCGCCGGCATGGCCCATTCGTTTTCCGGGAGGGGCTGTTTTACCGGCGATGAACGCAGCAACTGGCTTGGTGATGTTTTCCTTTACGTAAGCGGCCGCTTCCTCTTCGGCGGTGCCGCCGATTTCGCCGATCATCATGATGGCTTCGGTTTCGTCATCGTCTTGAAACATTTGCAAAACGTCGATGAAGGACGTCCCGACGATCGGGTCGCCGCCGAGCCCAACGCAGGTTGTTTGGCCCAAACCGAGACTGGAAGTTTGCCAAACCGCTTCGTAGGTCAGCGTCCCTGAGCGGCTCATGATGCCGACCTTGCCTTTTTGGTGAATGTAACCGGGCATGATGCCGATCTTACACTCTTGGGCAGTGATCACGCCGGGACAGTTAGGACCAACAAGTACCACCCCCGCTTCTTTGGACGCCTCGTAGACGCGCACCATATCCAAAACGGGAATACCTTCGGTGATTGCACAGATGACGGGAATTTTGGCCGCGATCGCTTCGAGAATTGCGTCCGCAGCAAACGGCGGCGGCACAAAAATCATGGTCGCGTCAGCACCTGTTTGCTCAACGGCCTCTTCGACGGTGTCAAACACAGGCAGACCCGATACCGATTGGCCGCCCTTGCCAGGCGTCACGCCGCCGACCATTTTCGTGCCGTACTCCAAGCAACCCTTGGTGTGAAATTCGCCCACGCTACCAGTGATTCCCTGGCAGATGACTTTGGTATCCTTGTTGATGAGGATGCTCATTAATATTTCCGATAATTTGTTTTATTGAGTTGTTTGTTTTGAAGTCGCATAACGCAACTGATGATGACTGTCGATGACCGCTGTCGATGATGACTGTCGATGATGACTGTCGATGATTCGCGGCGGAGTAACTTCAGCACCCGCCCCGCATACCTAGGCTGTTAACGTTGCGACAACTTTCTCGGCCGCGTCGGTAAGGTCAGTGGCGGTGATCAGGTCGACGTCGGAGTCTTCGAGAATCTTTCGGCCCTGTTCCACTTCGGTACCTTCGAGACGCACCACTAACGGCACGGTGAAACCGACGGACTTTGCCGCGGTCACGATCGCTTCAGCAATGGTCGAACACTTCATGATGCCCCCGAAGATATTCACCAAGACGGCCTTTACATTCTTATCAGAAAGAATGATGCGAAAGGCTTCGGTGACCTGTTCGGCATTGGCACCGCCGCCGACGTCCAAGAAGTTCGCCGGTTCGCCGCCGTGAAGCTTGATGATGTCCATCGTGCTCATCGCCAAACCAGCTCCGTTGACCAAGCATCCAATGTTCCCCTCCAGCTTCACGTAGCTCAGCCCCGCGTCGGCGGCGCGGACTTCGGAGTCTTCTTCTTCGCTGAGGTCACGCATTTCGGCGATGTCTTTTTGGCGATACAGCGCGTTGGAATCAAAATTGATCTTGGAATCCAAAGCCACCAATTCGCCCGCCTTGGTCACGACCAAAGGGTTAATCTCCATCAGGCTGCAATCAGTATCGACATACAAACGGCAGAGAGCTTTTATAAATTTGTCGGCGGCGAACACAGATTTACCGGTGATCCCCAGCTTTTTACAGAGCGTGCGAACCTGATAGCTTTCAATGCCTTGGGCCGGATCGAAATGCTCTTTGAAAATCTTCTCAGGTGTCTCATGAGCGACTTTTTCGATTTCGACGCCGCCTTCCTGCGAGCACATCACAACCGGTTTTTGCTCGGCGCGATCCAGAACGATGCCCAGATAAAGCTCGCGATCAATATCACAGCCCGCTTCGATGATGACTTGGTTGACCTTTTTTCCTTCGGGGCCAGTTTGAATCGTCACCAGTCGATTTCCCAGCATTGCTTTAGCAGCTTTTTCGGCTTCTTCTGCAGATTTGACCAGCTGAACACCGCGTTGGGAATCGTTCTCGATAAATGTCCCCTTACCGCGACCGCCAGCATGAATTTGAGCCTTCACAACCGCGACAGGGCCGCCTAAGTCAGCAAATGCTTGCTTCGCTAATTCAGGTGTGGTTGCCACCCGATTCTCAAGCACGTTGACGCCGAAACGGCTGAATAACTGTTTGCCTTGGTATTCGTGTATTTTCATCAGCTTCTTTAGTTAGATCGGTTGTTGGGGTCGATTTGAGGTCCGATTATACCGATGCCTTAGAGAGATTCTCAAGGGTACAGGCATTTCGGCTGAGGGAATATAAATCACCCAAGTATTTACAATAAGGGCGATTATTACTTTGACGTCATCGTATCTAGCAGGTATTATTCTCACGCTTAACTTAATCGAGCAGTCCTCACAAATTTACGCCCAAAGCGCACTTAACGCTCGTTAGCGTCAAGTAGCGGTAAACCTTTCCCGATAAAAGACTTTGACTGCATTAAAAAGAAGTCTAGGTTTCAACTCAATTTCAAAGCCACTCCTCCTTCTCCCTCCTTTTTAACGTATCTGATCTAATGAATTATTCTTCGAAAATTTCTGGCCTTCAAGACTCATCTGCGGACGCACTTAACGTAGCGGTTCCCCTGCAACCGCTAATGGTCCGCCCGTTGAAGGATCCGTCGCAGCAATCTCTGCCTGCCGCAGAACAGAATCGTCGCAATGACGATCGCTTGCCGATTATGATCCACGCCGGTGACGTTGTTGTCATTGATGGCAATCACGGCCATGACCACATTGACCTACGCGGCTATAGCGTGGACGACGCTTTGTTTCATGGAGACACGATTGAAATCAACAAGGGAACCGAACACCATTTTGTGATTCAATTCAAAAACGTCCGCGAGGCCATCTTCGCAGAGAACGTGGTCGTCGACTTGTAAATTGCCTTCCTGAGATTGTAGGGCGATGTTGTTCGACGGAATTGACTCATTCATCCACAATTCTCTACCTGAGGAAGAGCCGTCGTGAAGTTATTTGGCGAATTTTGCGACGCCGCGTTTTGCCGATACGGCACCACCGGATTCTATCGAGTTTGCTTTCTTAGGCTCGCAGTAGTCGGATATTTTACGATCTTCGGCTTCGCGACTTTGAAATTGGGCATCGCACAAACTCCCAACGACGTCCCGTTGGAAGTCGTCCTTGGCGACGGTGAACCGATGCCATCGCGGCTGTATCTCTTTAACGCGGATATGGCGACCGAAATCGCATTTCGTGGCGTTGGCTATGATAGTCCGCAATTCGAAGACACCCTCAAACAGCTACGCCCCCAAGGGCTTCGTTTTCCCGGTGGTACGTTAGCCAATAACTATCAGTGGCGTAAGGATGGTTTTTCTTCTGCTGACAATGACAAGACAGGTTGGGCAGCCGAACACAT
>Ga0114956_1003442_pt1 | contig 12236 bp, 7 predicted proteins | sample MaitaG_FD_87304 | JGI IMG/M metagenome (GOLD analysis project Ga0114956, IMG submission 87304) | Marine algal microbial communities from Maine, USA - Maine_Asex2 metaG | ecosystem: Host-associated > Algae > Red algae > Unclassified | place: Maine, USA | collected 2015-01-05 | reverse complement strand
TGCACCCCCGATTCAAAAGCATAACTCACCTTCAATTGATTTGCATCGCTTATCTTTTTTACAATAGCCAAACCTAGCCCTAGTGAATTATCACTTTGATTACTTTTTTTAAAGCGTTCAAATAATTGTTCGGTGGGTATTTTGGGCGCTAGGCCACTATTTTTAATCGTTAAAGCGTTTTTGTTTAAAACGACATCAACCCAACCTGCATTAATATTATGTCGCACGGCATTTTTTAACAAATTTCCTACTAAAATATCGGCTAAGGAACTATGAATGCTTAAAAAAACCTCTTTTTCAATAGAAGCTGTTAGGTGTAAGCCCTTTAATTCACACAAACTTTGAAAGTTATCAACATTGTTGATAACTAATGTGGATAAGTTGATAAGTTTAGGATTTCCAAATTCCTCATTGTCGATTTTGGTTAATAAAGACAGCGATTGCCCTAATTTAGATAATTTAGTAAGAGAAGTCTGTGCGGATTCTATGAGTTGTAATTGCTCCGATTGTAAACCAGGATGTTCTAGTAGTAGCTCTAATTTTCCTTTTGCAATGGCAATCGGCGTTTGCATTTCATGTGCTGCATTTTCGGAGAATTCTTTAAGGGCTTGGTAGTCACTATTCGCTTTAGCCGTCATCGTCGAAACGAAGGCATTGAGTTGTTGAAATTCATTGGTAGAGGTAGGGGTAAATTGAATAGGGGCATCTCTTTTTAAATTAAAGGACTGAATTTGTTCTAAGGTTTTTTGAAAGGGTTTGAATAACCACCTGGAAATTAGAAAACTGCAAAGCAGTAGAACTACCCCCAACGTAATAAATAAACGAGACAAAATGCCAAAAACTCCATTGAACAGATCATCTAGCTCTAAAAAATTATCAATCATTTGAATTTGATAGTATTCTCCGTTGACTTGTCTGGTAACTTTTAATCTTCGATGTGGTTCTAGGCGTTTCCAATAGGGGTGCATAGCTAGCGTATCCGAAAAAGCATAGAAGGTATCTATTACTTGATTACTTGGTATTTGTTGAATCGTGATTTTTTCATTTTCTAGCGCATCTAAGGGTTTTTGCTCTTTGATAGAATTAAGCAATAAATTTAGGTTCTGGGCTAAAGAGTAATCCGTTTCTTTAGCTACTTCTTGTTTGAGTACTTGATACGTTAAATACCCCCCTAAGCCAAAGACTAAGAGGGCAATGAATAAATAGAGTAAGGTTGTTTTTGTTATGAGTCTCATTGAAAAAATAATTTCAATTTCAAGTTCAACACGGGACGTTGACTAGACGTAACTAGACGTGAAAATCCCCGTATGAAATGCGGGGGGGTTAAAAAAATCACCCCACCAATTTATAGCCCAAACCATAAATTGTTTTAATGTAATCGGTTCCGCCACCTGCGCTAATTTTCTTTCTTAAATTTTTAATGTGTTGATAGACAAAATCAAAAGAATCTAAGAAATCTACATTATCGCCCCACAGGTGTTCCGCAATGTTTTGTTTGGTTAGGACTCGATTTTTATTAGAGACAAAAAACAATAATAGCTCATATTCCTTGACCGTCAATTCTATTAAATTTCCTTCAATACTGACCTCATGATTATCCGTGTCAATACTAATTTCATTTAATTTAATGGCTGTTTGTCCCTGAAATTTTCGGCGACGATAAATCGCTTTTAAGCGAGCATTTAATTCGGATAAATGAAAAGGTTTGGTTAAATAATCATCCGCCCCAAACTCCAAACCTTTTACCCGATCATCCAAAGAATTTTTAGCAGAAATAATTAATACCCCAGATTCAGAATGGTTATCTTTTAATAAACGTAAAATATCTAAGCCATTGCCATCCGGCAACATGATATCTAAAATAATGATGTCATATTTGAATATATTTAGCTTATCGGTAGCCGCCTCAAAAGATTGCGCTACCTCGCAAATTACCTCGTTGGTAGATAAATAAGAACGAATATTATCGGCTAGGGCTTGCTCGTCTTCTATGAGTAATAGTTTCATGTTTTGATGCGGAGTAGGTCCTTTTGGAGATAGTGATTTTAAGAAATGGTTTTGCAAAACCATTTCTTAAAATCACTATCTCCAAAAAATCTTTCTGCCGAACTTGCGAAGCAAGCGAGACATAGTAACTGAATAAGTCAAAGGTAGTAAGAAATTTTGATGGAAATTTGAAGTTAATAAATCCCTACACATACCGAAACCGTTCATTAATCGTCCTTTTTTGTGGAATCGCCTCTATTTGTTTAGCAGGAGGCGTATAGACTTCTGGAACTGCGTTAACAGGTTGAGTAACAAGAACAGGCTCGGCAACTTGGACAGGACGAGCTTTTGGCAACAATCTTTGATGATTCCAAAAGTAATGAATGCTTGATAAAATAAGACTATGCCGAGTACCTGCTAGTTGTTTTTCAGGCAGGGCAAATAGCTTCTTTAAGGCTGGATCTTTGGTCGGATTAGGAATTGGTTTTGCAGGGGTGTCTGCAGTAGCAGGGCTAGGTAGCCCTTCAATTTTTGCTCGTAAATTGGCAATAGCTAAGGGATTGGTCAAGGCAATGGTTAAACTGTCACTATTATAAAAGTGAAGTACGACTTGCTGCGTTTCTAACAAGTCAATAGCCTCTTGAACTTTATTATTATCAATTTTCATTTCTATTCGAGCGACTTCTTGGTAACTAAATTTTTTAGCAATGGCGCCTATTTTCTTAGCTCGGATAAAATCATAGAAGCAAGAAAAAATACAAACGGCATCATCTGTTAAATAGAAGAAGACCACATAATAAACACCATAAAGCGGACGTGTCCCACCAAATTTAAAGGCCCTGCTATGTTTAGTACTTACGGCTTGTTTACCGAGGGTTTTTAAAGGTTGAATAAGACCCCATTCTTCAATATTCAAACCAGTCGTTACTCTATTTTTCAAACCTTTATCTACAGGGATAATAGCCGCTTTAGGTAATTGAAATTGTTGCAAAGCGATGCGGTCTAGTGTTTTTATTTCTTCATCCAACCAAGCTTCCATTTGTTTATTCGATACTAATGGCAAACTAGTGGTAAGGGATAAAACCTTTCTTTCTTTCTCCAAGGTGTTTAAAGCCTGCCGAAGGATGCGGTCACATTTATATAAGTCTAAAAACTCCATAAACATAGGCCTGAAATAGTTGTAGCCTATATATAGAATGGCAGGGACGGCAATAATCGCCCATGTTTGTAAGATTAAAAAGAGGCTAACTATAGCAAAGAGACCAACTTTAAAAATGGACACATTAAATTTCTTATAATAAGCATCTCGCCAAGCGTCTATTTTATAAATAGCTCGTTCGTGTCTCAAAGGACTCTTCTTCTCTTTGCTTCTAAAAAAAAAATCTGATTTTTGTTGCTGTTTTTGGTCTAAGATAAGCGAAGTTTCTTCTTCGACAGCTTCGAATAGCCCATTTTGCTCTGCTTCAAAAACAATTCCTACCTCTGCTACTATTTTTTGTTGGTTGGTATTATTGTAATCGGCTGTTTCTCGTTCTATGGTTAGGGGGAAATTATTTCTTGCTCTTTTCCCTATCTTCAAATGAAAAAATTGCCAAAAGGGCGTTTTTTTATCTATAATATACCATTCCGTAGTAGAAAGATGTTTGAGCACTTTGGAATTGCCATCAATCGAGATGCCTTTGCTATGAAAATAATCAACGATAGACAAAGGAACTTTAGAAAATAGCTTCGCCCCGTGCAATTTATTGAAATCATTAACACTAATTTGTATGGTATTGTCTGCTTGTTGCTTTTCTGATGAATTGGCCATGTACGCAATTGCTAAAGCGAGAAACTTTAAATGGTGAGTTTTGGCTGGTTAAGCTAAAGACTTATTGATACAAAGGTACTTTTCTATTAATTATAATAAAAATTATTATAGATAAAAAATTGAAATGAGATTCCAATTGCGTCCTTAATTGAAAGTCCACGGATTTCCCTATCTTGTCGCCTTAACTATTTTATAAATCTTCGTTCATTCGTAAGGACTCAATAAATAATGAAAAATTAAAAAAGAGAAAACTAATAAATAGCGTCTTCGTCTATAGGCAACGTCTAGTGTATTCTTAATTTTTCATTCTTGATTCTTCATTGATCACTCATTCTATAACTATAAACAACAATGAATATCACCATAAGGATACAACTATCCGTCATGATGTTTCTCCAATTTTTTATTTGGGGTACTTGGAACGTTACATTGGGAACCTATCTAGGGCAAATTGGTTTTGGAGGCTCAGATATTGGTAGTATATACAGCACGGGAAGTTTGGGGGCCATCATCGCCCCTTTATTTGTTGGAATCATAGCTGATCGCTTTTTTCCTGCCCAGTATGTTTTAGCGTTTTTGCACCTTGTAGGCGCAGGCTTACTTTATTGGGTATCAACCATTACAGAACCCAATGTTTTTTATTGGGCCTTACTATTATACTCCCTGTTTTATATGCCCACTTTGGCCATAGCCAATACCGTTGCCTTTTATCAAATGAAAGACTCTGGCAAAGAATTTCCAGGCATCCGAGTACTTGGTACTTTTGGTTGGATAGCAGCGGGCCTGGTCGTTGGTTTTATGGCGATAGAAAAAACAAGCACTCCCTTAGTTATTGGGGCAGCGGCTTCTTTAGTAGCAGGTGTTTATTGTTTGTTTTTGCCAAATACACCGCCACAAGCGAAGGGTGAAAAAGTAAATATTGGCAATCTACTAGGCTTAGATGCGCTAGGTCTTATGAAAGATCGAAACTTTGCAGTCTTGGTGATTAGTTCTTTACTGATCTCTATTCCTTTATCGTTTTATTACGCTTGGGCAAATCCTTATTTTAATGAATCAGGAATGGCTAATCCTGCCGCAACAATGACGCTAGGGCAAGTATCCGAAATAGGGTTTATGCTACTCATGCCTTTCTTTTTCTCCCGATTAGGCGTGAAAAAAATGATTTTAATTGGAATGATAGCCTGGATAGCCCGCTATGTATTATTTGCGTATGGAAATAATGATGCCTTGGTATATATGTTTTATACAGGAATTTTATTACATGGTATCTGCTACGATTTTTTCTTTGTAACTGGTCAGATATATGTGGACAAGGAAGCACCCGAAAACTTGCGGGCAAGTGCGCAAGGTTTGATTGCTTTAGTGACCTATGGTATTGGAATGTACATCGGTAATATTATTGCCGGCAAAGTAGTGGAAAACTATGAAATTATGGGCGCATCAGGCAGTATTACAGGCCATCATTGGTACGAGATATGGATGATTCCTGCAGGATTGGCAGTAGCTTGCTTTTTAATATTCTTAGTCTTCTTTAGAGATAAAGAGCTGACATAAAGAGAAGTTAGAAGTCAGACCGAAAAATAAATTTTTCTGTCAGAAGTCAGATGTATGATGTGTTCTTAGATGTATTATGACGTGTTCAACGTCGTCAGTCAAATCTAGGCGTTGAACACATCATAATACATCTAAGAACACGTCATACATCTCACTTCTCACAGCGAAGCGGTCTCACTTCTCACTTCTCCATTTCTTATCTTTGCACACTAATGAAATTTACGATACAAAATACATGCGCAGATACCAGTGCTAGGGCTGGTTTGCTTCAAACCGATCATGGTTTAATAGAAACCCCTATTTTCATGCCAGTAGGTACTGCGGGTACGGTGAAAGCGGTACACCAACAAGAATTGATAACAGAGGTAAAAGCCCAAATTATACTAGGGAATACCTATCATTTATACCTGCGCCCAGGTATAGGAATTTTACAGGCAGCAGGTGGTTTACATAAATTTAATGGCTGGGATCGTCCTATTTTAACAGACAGTGGCGGTTATCAAGTGTATTCCTTAAGTGGTCGCCGAAAGATAAAAGAAGAAGGGGTTACCTTTCAATCGCATATAGATGGTTCTCGGCATACTTTTACGCCAGAACGAGCGATGGATATACAGCGAGCAATAGGTGGAGACATTATTATGGCATTTGATGAATGTACGCCTTATCCTTGCGAATACAATTATGCGAAGCGTTCCATGCACATGACGCATCGTTGGCTGAAACGCTGTATTGAGCGAGTTAATTCTACCGAGCCGCATTATGGCTACGAGCAAACCTTCTTCCCTATTGTACAAGGAAGTACCTACAAAGAGCTAAGAAAAATATCAGCAGAAACAATTGCGGAAGCGGATCAACCAGCAAATGCTATTGGTGGTTTGTCTGTTGGCGAACCTGCGGAAGAAATGTATGAAACAACAGAAGTGGTTTGTAGCATACTGCCAAAAGAAAAACCTCGTTATTTAATGGGTGTAGGTACGCCCGCCAATATATTAGAGTGTATCGCTTTGGGTGTGGATATGTTTGATTGTGTGCTACCCTCTCGAAATGCTCGACATGGTTTACTCTATACATCAGAGGGCATCATGAATATGAAAAATGCGAAGTGGAAGTCAGACTTTTCTCCTATTGATGTGAATAGCACTAGCTCTACCAGTCGTTTTTACACGAAATCATATTTACGGCATTTGGTACAAAGTAAAGAAATATTAGCGGCGCAAATAGCTACGATTCATAATTTAAGTTTTTATTTGTGGTTAGTAGGAGAGGCAAGAGCACAAATAGCGGCGGGGACTTTTGGCCCTTGGAAAAAAGAAATGGTGGAGAAGGTGCAGCGAAGACTATAAAATTTAAAAGGACCGTTAACGCAAAGGCTATTGCTCTGTGCTTACTATCTTTAAAGCAATAACCTTTGCGTCAGCATGTACCTCATTAAATTTATGATAAATAAAAATGAATAAACCACAACTCTTTGGAATAGATCAGTCAAATAGGGACTTTACAGCAAAAGAAAGTTGGGGAAAAAATCAATTTAACTCTTCATTTCCTGCTGCGTTAACGGCTTTTCTATACTCAAAAGGTTTAGAATGCAAGTACTTGACATTATCCCAAAAGTTAAAGGTTGAACATAAATTCTTAAAAATTGAAGATTTTTTTGGACAGGCTCCAACATCAAAAGATCTTTTCTACGCATTTGAAAGTCAATATACGCCATATCAGCAATTAGTTGTTGGCACACTTCCAAGAGTTGATTTGGTTACTCAAAGCCGAAAAAGTGGCAACTGTTTAGCACCAATTGAGATAAAACTAACAGCACTTCCTGATAACACAACTTGTAAATTAGCAGAAAACAAGTATGGTAGTGAGCTTGTCATTAGACCTGATACTATAGTTTATTTAGCATGCAGTATTGCTCGTAAATTTTCAACAAATAAAGATAAATTGAAGAAGATTTTCGGTAATAAATATTCCAAAGTAAAGGATTGGACAGAGGGGGTAAATGTCCAACCGATATTGCCGAAGATGATAAAAGATATTAATTTGGTTTGTCAAGCAATAGAAGGCAAACAAAATCCTTTAATCCTTCAACCAATTTGGAAGACAATAGGAAAATCACCCAGACTTTCAAAAAACTGTTTAGATGTATTCGTTTGGAGCGATTTAGCTTTTACAAGACTCTTCATTGATGCTACAATTTCGGAAATTGCAAAGAAAAAAACAAAAATATCAAGACAATCAAGAACAGTAATTTGGCTTTTTAAGATGCTTTATGACTTTGCAATGAATGACCAAATAAACCACGAATTAGTAATAGATAGTCTCTCCTATAATACAAAAAACGATAAGGCATTCGCTTTAAGTGGAAAAGTAATGCACAGATACATGGCTTCTAATGAATTGACAAAGCCAAGAATAGGAAGAAATCAAAAAAATAATACTAGGCGGAGGGCATAATATGTTAAGTCCAGAAAGGCGTTTTGATGCAATCATTTTCAATTCTCCAGAACTTTTTGAGTAACTTTATACTATGACTACAATTGATTTATTTTCAGGTTGCGGTGGTTTATCTTTAGGCTTCGAGGAAGCAGGGTTCAATATTTTAGCGGCTTTTGATAAATGGAAACCAGCAGTCGATATTTACAAAGGCAATTTTAACCATCCTATATATGAGACTGACTTATCTGATGCCAAAGTAATTGAACAAATTAGCGTTTTTTCTCCTGAAATTATTATTGGCGGACCGCCTTGTCAAGATTTTTCAAGTGCAGGTAAAAGGGATGAATCGCTTGGTAGAGGAGACCTCACAATATCTTTTGCTAAAATAATTGCTTCTATAAAACCGAAGTGGTTTTTAATGGAAAATGTTGCTCGAATTGAAAAAAGTAGCATTTTAAAAGAAGCAAAAGAGATATTTAAAGAACACAAATATGGGCTAACCACACAGATCTTAAATGCAAGTTTTTGTGGTGTTCCTCAAAGAAGAAAAAGATTCTTTATGATTGGACGATTGGGAGGAAAAGATAAAGAAATGGCTTTTTATTTATCAAGGAATCAAGCGAAACAAGAAATGACTCTTTTTGATTATTTCGATAATAGCTTGGGAGTAGAATTTTATTATCGACATCCTCGAAGTTATGCTAGAAGAGGCATATTTAGTATTCATGAACCGAGTCCGACTGTAAGAGGCGTAAACCGACCGATGCCAAAAACTTATAAAAAGCATAGCGGTGACAGATGCGAACCATCTGATAAAGTAAGGGCATTAACTACAATTGAAAGAAGTTATATTCAAACTTTTCCTAAGGATTTCAAATTTACAGGAACGAAATCAAATCTTGAACAAATGATAGGAAATGCCGTTCCTGTTCAACTCGCAAAGTATATAGCTCAAAGTATTATCGAATTTCAACAAGATTTGAAAATGAATAACCTGAAACAGGTAAATAAATACGGGCAATTGGAATTAGAAATGAAGTAAATAAGGAGCAAAATAATGGTGGAAAAGAGTCTTTTGTGCGCTTATGTGGGGAGGCTTAACTTTTCTTTATACCACTCCTAAAATTTCTACCTTGATAAAAAAAATAGATAAATACATTATCCTCAAGTATTTGAAGACCTTCTTCTTCACCGTCCTTATCTTTTCCATGATAGCCTTTATCATTGATTTAAGTACGCAGATGGAGAATTTTTTAGAAGAGGCTTGCACTTTAGAGGAAATTGTCACGGACTATTACCTGCCTTTTATTCCGTGGATTAATGGTTTATTATTTCCCTTATATGCGCTTATTTCTGTTATCTTTTTTACCTCTCGGATGGCGTATGATTCGGAGATTATTTCTATTTTAAATGCGGGCGTTAGTTTTCGTAGGCTGATGTTTCCTTATATATTAGCCTCTTTGTTTATTGGGAGTTTGCATTTCCTAGCCAATCATTATGTAATTCCATTGGGAAATAAGTCTAAGGTTGATTTTGAGCATAAATATTTATATAAAGGTGAGAATAGAGGCCGAACGAGGGATGTCCACTTAGTGCTCAGTAGAGATACGACCAATCAGACTTTGACCAAAGCGTATGTGAGCATGTATGATAATAGAGATACTTCTGTTAGACAATTAGTGCTAGAGCGGTTTAAAGATAATAAGCTGAAATATCGCTTGAAAGCGGGTCGAGCCAATTGGATAAAACCACCCAATCACTGGCAATTAAAAGACTACGAAATACGCACTTTTAATGAGGATGCGGAAGAAATGATTTTCGGAAAACGAAAAACAATAGATACGACTTTAAACATGTTTCACGACGATTTCGTCTTGTATGAAAATGATAAATTGACAATGACTACGCCTGAATTGCGGAAAGCAATTGAAAGAGAGCGGCAACGAGGGGTGAAAACGACCAAAAGTTTTCTCATTGAGATTCAAAGAAGAACGGCGGAGCCATTCACTATTATTATTGTTACGCTTATCGGCATGGCTATCGCTTCTAGAAAAGTTCGGGGTGGTTTAGGACTGCATCTTGCACTAGGGGTTGGATTGGGAGCTACTTATGTTTTTTTATCTAGGTTCTCTACTACTTTTGCTACTAACCAAACATTAGAACCGGGCATTGCGGTATGGATTCCAAATATATTGTTTACGGTTATTTTGATTTTTTTAATTAGTAAGGCACAGAAGTAAATGGCCAAAATGGCTATATGGCTGTATTGTTTTATGGCTATATGGTTCTCATACTAGACGCTGGCAATCAGCCATAAAACCATATAGCCATAAAACAATACAGCCATATAACCGTTTTCACTTTAGGGCCAACAACGCCACCTTATTCAAGGTCACCTGCATCATTCCCCCACCCATCGGATAATTAATAAAACATCGAATACGAGATTCTTTAAAAGCTTCTGCGATACCTTCTGAAGCCATATACAACCAAGAACTTAGTAGCAAAGTCTTATTTTTCCATTGCTTGGTACTTCCAGCAAATCCACTATTTTGAATAATGACTAGCCCTTTATCTGTTACCAAAACAAGGTCAATAATTTTCTCAAATAAGCGATCCTTATGGTGATGTCGAATAGGATATTTTTTGTAGATTTTTGTCGGATGGAAGTTTTGATCTAAAAATTGCAAGTAGTTGTTGGAATGCTGCACCAATGCTTTAAAATCATAAATATCCGCTACGCTATATCGTTCCAAAGTTTGTTCCGCCATATCTAGTTTTTGCTGTGCGGGCAAGTTTAGGTGATCAGCAGTTAGGTAAGCTTTTACGGCTTTAGATAGTAAATATACATTCTGATCTTCCCCTGCATGAATAGCCGTTCCATACTGAAAAGTGCTGGATACTTTAGGGTTAATTTCTGGCGTAAATGTTTCTCGTTCTATATCAATTTCATAAGGGATATGAATGCTCTTGCCGCTGCGATCTTCCAAATATAATAGCTTCTCTTCAATAGGTTCAGAAACGGCGAAATCTCTAGGAAAAGGAGTGATGATAGTTTCTATTTGCAAGATTTTATCTTCCCAAATCCACGGAGAATCCGTGGTAAAGTGATCAAGAGTGGGAATGGTTTCATCGCCTTTGTGCCAAACCCTATTTAACCACTTGGTAGGAACTGCTCTTGTTGGAAATATTAAATAATCCCTTGCCCTTGTTACCCCTACATATAAGACCCTTGCCTCTTCTTGTAAAGCAGCTAGTTTTGCTTGTAATTTTACATCGCTCACATTCAAACGTTCTTCCAGATTGGTCCCTCTGCTTTGATCGGAATAAGGGTTGACCCAATATCGGAGCCAACGATTTCCTAAGATATCATTTAAATCGACTTCTTCCGATTCTGCAACGATTGCTGTGCCCCACACTTTATCTCTTAAGCCGCCTTCCAAAGAATGGCAGATAACTATCGGCCATTCCAAGCCTTTACTTTTATGATAGGTCATTACATTCACCGCATCTTTGCCAGCTCCTGAACTTTGAAAATCAGTTTTCTGATAGTCTAGCTCATTTAACCATAATAAAAACCCACCTAAAGTAGCTGCGGAATGCAAGCGATTACAAGTTTCTTCATAGCGCAATGCCAGTTTTCTAAGCTCATCTATATTCGCAATGCGTTGTTCTTGATTGCCCCATCTTGCTACAATGCGTCGTATATCTAATTCTTCTAACACCAAATTAATGATTTCCGAAGAAGATAATTCTTTTACTTGATCTCTAAGGTCTGCTAGTTGTTGAATGTAGGCATTTTCTAAGCCCCATCTCCATTCCTGCGTTTCTTCTGCCTCTACCTTTTTTAAAAAAGATAAACGATCTTCTATAATAGCTTTTAAGCTTTCGCCCGATGCTAATTTTAAAATTTCTGCAACAGATAGCGGATCATTTTTACTAACGATGAATTTAAGGCAGGCCAAAACAAGCTTAGATTCCGTCATTTCTAATAAACCATTCCTCGAAATAGCCGCTTTTAATCCAGCTTTATGCAGGGATTCTGCCATTCCACTACAAGCCGCATTAGAGCGACACAAAACAGCAATATCACCAGGTCGAGCAAGCCTTGCTTTGAGTTCGCCTTTTGGAAAAATTAAAACACCAGACGCTAATAAATTATTAATAGAGATAGCAATACAATTTTCCATCCACGGTTTACCTGGAGGTCGTTTACTTTTACCCTCAAAATCAAACCGCCAGTGCATCAATGGTTCTTTAAGGAAAACTAATTCTTCCTGATCTTGAACAGTAGGCTTTAGACTTTCCTCCGTTCTTTTAGCCATTAACCGAACCTGTTCTTTGGGTAAATCATCAAAGGCTTTGGTGAATAAAGCATTGGTGGCATTGACGACACCAGACCTTGAACGCCAAGAAAATTCTTGTATATCGTCTTTCTTTACGCCGCCCGTCT
>Ga0114956_1003436_pt1 | contig 12244 bp, 13 predicted proteins | sample MaitaG_FD_87304 | JGI IMG/M metagenome (GOLD analysis project Ga0114956, IMG submission 87304) | Marine algal microbial communities from Maine, USA - Maine_Asex2 metaG | ecosystem: Host-associated > Algae > Red algae > Unclassified | place: Maine, USA | collected 2015-01-05 | reverse complement strand
TTAAAAGCTTCCTTAGCTCAGCTGGTTAGAGCATCTGACTGTTAATCAGAGGGTCCAAGGTTCAAGTCCTTGAGGAAGCGCAAAGTCCCTAAGCCAGTAAACACGCTGGTTTAGGGCTTTTTTTATTGAAAGATACAGCTCCTACGGTACTTTAAAATATATCAGGTGTTGAATCTTTAGCTCTCCAACTGCTAAATGTCAATAGACCTTATCAGTCTGACCGAAAAGCATTTACGCATCCAATAATAAACAAATAACTTTTTTATTAAAAACTAAAAAAGTTTAGTTTCATAGGTACTTGTCTGCAACACTATAGATAGTAAGTAGAGCATCTGAAAGTTGTATAAACACTGCAAAGGAGCTTATTAGCCGCTTTCATAATACTCGAATCTCTTTAATAAAGTTTAGCGAAGAAATACGAAATGTAGTAATGATCAGTATTAGTATAGGAAATGCAACCTCAAAGGAATGAACGACATCTAAATCTAATCAACATAGCAGATAATAGTAAACAAAAGAGCCCATCCTATTTGGATGAGCTCAGTACACATTGGTTCACGTTATCCCTTTCTCTTAGGGACGTAAACCTTCCGTCCTTTACTGTTAATGTAATATTGGCCTCCCCTGGATCCAGTATATATGACTTTACCTGATCCATAATTTGAAGCTCCTTGGCTATAATCTCTTGCTCTTGATCCTTTGGTCCCTGTGTAAGTATTAGTGTTTTGATAAGTGCTGTAGTTGTCCCAATTGGTACTGTTTTTCTTAGTCTTATAATGACCCTGTACATAGGTGCCATTCGTCTTATAGTAACCTTGTACATAGGTAGTTTGGGCATTAACTTGAGCTGAAACAGCAAGTCCTAAGAATAAGAAGCTTAAAGCGATAATAAATTTTTGCATTGTGAATTTAATTTTATTGTTAATAATTACCTCTTTATACCTCGGTTGTATAATTGTCCCCACGGAAATCAATATTTTTTAAAATTAATAACACCTCTAAAGAATCAAACACCAGATCTGTCAATAAAACAGAGATTCTATAAAGTAATATCGCTGCTTGATATGCTATTGTCCAATCATTATAAATCATCATCTCATGCTACTGATATATAATAAGTGTTAGGTCCATAATACTACACTCCGTATAGCCTACAAAAAGTAATAGACTACAGGTATGTAGATCTATAAAGATATTATTAGTGAAAAAGGCGACAATTCATGATTACTGATATAAACAGTAAAATTTAATAACCACAAATACAAATCATGAAAAAGAGAGCCTTTAAATTTACTGAAATAAGAAACGAAAGTATCTTCCAAATAAAATACCAACTGACGCAACATGCAACTAAGCGATGCCAACAAAGAGGATTAGACCTCCATATGCTAAAGATGGTTTTGAGATATGGAAGAACTATATCACGACAGGGATATACATTTTACTACTGCATTTTGAAAGATATACCTAAACCACTGATAAAAAGAATGGGAAAAAAGCTTAAAGATTTGGTGATCGTTACAAAGGATGATACCTGTACAATAATCACTTGCTATTGGAGTAACAAAGGTATGCGAGGTATAAGAAAGAAAACTAACTATTTAATAAAATATGCTGCATAGTAAATTAAGGTAACTACTATTGAAAGTTTGGATATCGATTGCTACTTATCAAGATAAAGCTATCTGAGTAGTAATCGTTCTGATATTTAGCGCTAATATAATCCTTTGCGTAATTAAATGCTGTGAGCAACCTATTAGTTTGCAAATAATGCTCATAAAACTTAATCATTAACTCTGATGTCTTGTCGTCATCTATATCCCACAGACTTACTATAATATTTTCTACCCCCGCATTAAATAATGATGATTGAATTGATAGGTTTTGAGATTCGCCTCCAGAACTACATGCGCTTATAATAGCTAGGATACAACCAGATAATTGCAATTTTTCAATCTCCTCAGCTAATATGTATTCTACCGAGTCATGTTTCTCATTATATGATAATACCAATCCTATGGTTTCATTATTTTCATTCTTATATGAATGACTTGCGAAATGAATTATTTCTGGATAACTTATAGTATAAATATTCTTTTTAGATAATTCCGAGCCTACATATACATTTGTTTCATATTCTAAATTAGAACTATGATTTATTAAGTAATCTATACTATCAATTTCTTTTAATGTACTTGGTAGATTTAGATACATTCCATTAGTATTATTTCTATTATATGAGAATCCAATATTTGATAAAGAGTCTTTAGGAAAATATGGACCTCCTAATAATGCTATTTTATTTGAATTAATAGGGTAAGGATTCCCAAATTTACTTAATGAACTAAAGCTGTGTAAGAATTTAAGATTCAATTTATTATCATCAAATAGAAAAGGATTAAAAGACAACATAGAACCTTCTCGTACTACATAAATACATTCGTATCGACTTAAAATATGAAATAACTTATCCCATGAATCCTTATTTTCTATATATACAGAATTATGGGTCTCAAAATCATAACTATTATTTAAATCAATTTCCGTATTGATAAAAGTGTCTAGTACTACATTTAGATCATTATATACTTTTATTTCAATGTTATTATAGTTTTCAGAGAGATAACAAATCGTCTCGTAATCTTGTAAACTATTATCAATTTGAAATAAGCTATTATCATAATTTATTTTACTATGATAGTTTTCAGAAAAGACATTATTATTAATACTAAAATATTTAGTAAAGCTATTGATATACTTTTTTTCATATAATTGAAATTGGTTTAGTATTTTATTATTAATTACAAGTTTTGTCGAGTCCCTAAAAGTATAAAGGTTATCTACACGATTCGCTACTAAATCTTTATTTTTAAAATTATCTAAATAATCATTAGACTGATTGAAGATTACTTTGGATAGATCGTATCTATCCATAGAATCATATAAGTCTTCAATTTGACCTAGCAAAACAGGCCTGGACCTGTTAAAAGCTGCTTCTGAAATAAATTCTGATAGTGTTAGACTCCTCATCAAATAGTATTCCAAGCTATCAGTATTATTTATCATTTTATTTAAAGAAGCCATTCTCAAGTAATACAAGGTCTTATCTAAAAAAGAATTAGATCTACCATTAGAATACCTTATGTAATTTGATGCTTGAGTATAATCATTTTTTTCTAAGTAATGATCAGTAATTATACAATAATAGGAATGCAATTCTATTTTACTTATTGGATCACGAGTCGCGATTAAATTATCTGCAAGTTGTTTTATTCTTTCCACATTAGGATAATCACCAAGTAGAGAATAATTTGAAATTAGCGCAGAATAAACAAACAATAATGACCTGTTAGAACTTTTGTCATTAATTATTATATCCTCAATATTTAGAAGAATTGTTATAGCATTATTATAATCTTTGTATAGAAAGGATATTAAAATAGCTTTTGCAATATTACTGCTCACATACACCTCTTTACTAGTACTCCAATTAATACTTAGATTGGACAAGGTTGTATCAGCAGAAACACTACTTAAAATAGAATACATATTTTGTATACATATACTATCCATTAAAGTATAATTAGATTTAGAATCTATTATATCACTAATACTTCTAATTCCTTCTTCATACATCTGATTATATAAACCACTATTTCTATAGATATTTAATTTGTTAAATATGTAATTACATGGGAGTAATGATTTCTTATCATTCTCTTTAATTAAGGAAGTATATATCTGTCTATCATTCAAGCAATAATCTAATAATGTATGAGTATGATTGAGTCTCAGTTCTTCATAAAATGGATATATATTCTTTACAATAAAGTCACAATTCTTAAGAGCAATATAATCTTCATCGTAAACCCTTAATTTATCATGTAGGTAAATAAATAAATCTGCCTTTTGAAAATTAGTAAATTTAAATCTGCAAGCTACACTATAGGCTTCATATAGATTATTGTCGCAATCTGATGCGTTAAATTCACATAGTCTATTTACGGAACTTACATAAGCTTGGTCTGATATTTCATCTTTACTGTTTAGTGATTTGTATATTTTAATTAATTCATTATCCAATTTATTGTTGTATATTTTTGAGTAATTTTTATCAGAAGACTGGATCATATCTAGGTAATATAGATTGTCAATAACATATATTAAATACTCCTTTCTTGATTCTGTATTAGGACTATTCTTCAGATACGAATAGGCCTTTTTATAATAAATAGAGCTATCGTTGTAGTTCTTATTATTAGAATAGTATGTTCCTATATCTATAAGTACCCATGATATTGATTCATTTAATGATGGATCACTAATTGAAATAATTTTTTCTATCGCAATAGAAAAAGACTTATCATCGGTAAATAATTTCTGCGAATCCAATTCTATTAGATTCCTTATAGCTGTAATAAAGGTATAATTGTAAATGGTTGTTAGATTCTGTTCATTCAGTAGAGCATTAAATGCCTTTTTAAAGTATAATGAAGATTTATTCGGGCTACTTGATTTTAAAGTTTTTCCTATTTTAATATAGACAAGAGATTTTCTATAGAGACTTATATAATTATCTAAGCGAGTATATGATTCTAGTGCACTTATATAATAGTCAATGGCTTTAGTATTATTAATAAGGTATAGATGATCAGCCATTATTTCATTAAGAATACTAATTGATAGAATGTTTTGTTTATCTAATAAATTAGAATTACTCTCTAAATAAGTGGCAACATAAAGTGAGTCACTTTGATAAAGTGGCTTATCTAAACTAATAATCTGATGTGTTTGGAATTGTCTTACAGTAGTATTTAAATTATTTGACTTAAGTTCAATATTCTGTGATAGAATTTTTGTAACGCAAAAGATGTGGAATAGTAATATAAACCGAACTGATTTATAATAGTCATATCTAAGTAATATAGAAGCCATCATTTAGTTATTACGGGCTTTAAGCTCCTTAGTTAAATCACTTACTCTCGAAAATATATTTACAGTTTCAGATTTATCAATTTTACTTAAAGTTGAAGGTGAATGTAGCTCATTTGATTGCACTGATGAACCAAACTTACTCTCTTTATTCTTATCTATAGCAAAGACAAATTGACTAATGTAATCTAATAAGTCAGCATATCTTATCCACACATATCCATTATTACCCCATTCAGTGCCCCAAGAATTAAGCACTTCAACTGAACCGCCATATTTGTAATCATTATAACCAACAATTACCATAGCATGGCCATATTGTTGAAGCTCTTTAGTGGACTCAGTGGGCAACCATACATCTTGATCCAATAAATCTTCGAAATGTTCATTCACGGCCATACCAAATACGACAGGCATTCCTCTACTCAATGCGATCTTAACATCTTCAATGTTTTCTAATTTATACACGTTATCAACTCCATTCTGTTTTGCATTCTCGATATCTTCTACTTTGGTGGGAGGATAGCTGCCGCAAAGTACATCAACTGTAAATGGATAGTATTCAGGATATTCTACAAACATCATTCTTGGTATCCCATTTGATAATAAATGTTTCAGCGTCTTATCAAGATTTAATCCTGAACTACAGCTAAAATCATAACTGTCCTTATTTGAATAGTAAACCCAATGTGGACTATAGTACAATGCGGTAATTGTATCCTTGCTTGTGATATCATAATTTCTTGCGAAAAGCATTGTTCTTGCGGCTGCTACGCTGTAAGCTACACATGTGCTATTTTGCTGCATCATAACATGCGGGGCATATGCTTTCAGGGAAGCAATTTTTGGAATCTGATCAGCCCTTGTGCGCTCTAAAACTTCTTGATCTTTTGATATTACACCATCTAATAACAATCCTTGAGCTGTGATGCTGAGTGGATCTGCGAACAATATTAGTAGAGCGATTATAATTCTATATATCATAATTTAAATCTTTACTTATTAATATGAAACTTGCCCAATAGTAGGAATCCTTATACTTTTCTTTCATGAAATTTTGAGCAAGATTATAGGCATATCTTATATTTCTCGTTTGAGCAAGATTGCTATAAAAACTAATCATTAGATCTTTAGTTGCTTCATCATCAATCTTCCACAAACTTACAATTTGGTGATCCACTCCTGCCTCAAATAAAGCTTCTGTAATATTTCTGTCTCCTTCTTGCTGATATAAAGCTGATTCACAAGCACTGATTACTGCAAGCTTTGTTTTACTTAAGTCTAATTGAGCTATATCATCAGAATATAAATATCCATCATTAGAAACAACTTTCCCTACCTGATCATTTGCTCCTGATAATACTATACCATATTTATCATCTTCACTGTTCTTATCTATAAAACCATGTGTAGCAATATGAATTAAAGTAGGATTGGAAATAGATCTTACGTTTTCCTCTGATGCCATCTCACCTGTCAAAATATTTATGTCATAATTATACTCTTTAAGTATATTTGAAATACCTTCAATTTCATCTTGTGAATATGGTAAAGAAAGCCATTCCGATTCATTTTTTACTCCTCTGGTTGAACTTCCAAATACTTGGGTATTCAGGTTATTTTTACTGAAACTTGGAGCACCAACCAATTCCATACTTAGAACTGTATTCTCCTCCTCTTGCAAACTCAAGTAAGCAAATAAATTACTTTCAGACTTTATCCTAAAAATATTAAACTCTTTGTTTATCGTTATTCCCTGTTTTCTATTCTCTATTGCATCAAAATTTGTAAAATCGAAAATATCATTAGTGACTATATATAAATTACGATACTTATTAGTTATTTGATCTAATTCATTCCAAAGCAAATTTATATCAAATGAAGAGTTAGATATATAGTTGTCATAAGTAAAAAAAAGATCCTCTGTCAATCCATACTCATTATATATCGTAACATTTATATTATCTAAAATTCGATCAAATTTTAATAAAATATCATTATGACCTAATAGGTCAAAAAATCTAAGTTTATCATTAGAGTATATAGCTTCTCCTAAGTAAAATGTATCACTCTCAACAATACTAAATATTTCATTTTGCTTATTATTAAAGCATTTAAAGGCTCTATCTATAATAGATAATTGGGTTTGAATATTCACTTGATTATCATTATCATGAAAATTTAATAGATCAGTAATATAATCAGTAGAAATCATTTCTTTCCAATAGTATATAGAAGAATCTAAATTTACAAAACTGTAGGCAAGCGATTTTCTATAATTATTAGTATAATGATATCCTGAATTATATTTATTAATTTCTCCGAGATTCACATTGCTTATAATATTTATAGCATCGATATACTTACCATAATAAATATATGCAGTCGATAAATTTTGGACTATTGCTACGTCCTCTAACTTCTCAATAGGTTCTACCAAATTTAAATAATATTCTTCCCCATATTTTATGATATTTTTATAATCATTTTTACATGTTAAATAAGTAAATAAAGTATTAATTACATATGACTCATTGCTAATATTCTTACTATCTGCATAGTTTACCATTTCTTTATAGACGTATTCAATACTATCAATACTTGAATTATTACAATAATGCATAATAAGGTTGCCATAATCCCCTATAATACTTTTTTCTCTATTACTGTACTTTATACTTTCCCAAAAACACTTCGGATTATTAGTAATGTGTCCTAATGCACTATAAGAGCTGCTTACATTAGTTGAGTCAAATTGTGTATTAATATTCTTATCCCTTTTTAAATATTCATTTATCGCTAATTTTAATTCTGCCTTTGCTTGATCTTCCAAGCCTAATGTCATGTAAGTCATTCCCGTTTCATAATGACTTATTCTACTTTCTGAGTTTATAATAACATCCTCTCTTTGAACAAATGACTTCATGCGATTTATTTTTGATCTTACAATTTGATCTATATCAGAGTCTATATCAATTCTTGACGAAGCATTCTCATATACATTGGATACTTTAACATATAGTTTCTCTGCCTCTTCCTTATTTCCTAAATGATAATTATTCTGAATTATTGAAACATGGGATTGAAAATAAGCACCTGTCATATGATTGTCGTAAAATAATAATTTAGGATTAATCCATTTAAGTCGATTTAATTGAAGATTAATCATTAAGGTAGGATCCTCTTTTGTGTGAAGGCGCTTGGTTGTATATAAATTAACCAAATCAATAGAATCTTGTTTATTTTTTGTTTTGATATTTAAATAACAATCGAGTGAATTATTGATATATAAAGTGTCACCCAAAATTTCTTTATCATTTACGTTTATCATTGGTTTTACCATCCATGAGTTCACTCTGCCCAATATCCTATTTAGGTAATCGTCTAATTCTCTATTATTTAATAATTTTAGCACCAGACTTCCATACTCTTTACACTTTTTATTATCCATTAAATAGAATAGTGACAAATTTTCTAACAGAGTAGCCTTTTGATAGATAAAGTCCTCATTTTCTTCAATAAGCAAAAGCTTACCAATTTCTTCTATGTATTTTCCATTATTTTCATAGGATTCCATCTGTGACCAATAAACTTGGGACCAATAATAGTAGTGCCTATCGTCTATAGATGGATTATCTATTAGATTAAATGTATAGGCAGATCGTGAATACAATTTTGAATGACACGAATAATCATTATCTGAACAAAACTCACTTAACTTAAATAGTGAGTTTAATGCTAAACTCAAATTGGAATTATTCAGAAGAGAATAAGTAATGCTTTGATTGTAGAACTTTATTTTATAATCTATTACACTTTCTATTTCTGCTTTTAAATAATATATCTGACTAAACTCTAACGGATAATCATTTGAGCAAGATTGGTTACAATTATTTATTATTAGGTCACAATAATTTATAATTTGACTTTTATCTGGATTTGTAGATGATAATTCAACATGAATTTTATCAAAAGTACCTAATACATCAATTTGGCCATGCGCTACTAATATGCTTAAATTAAAAGCGAAGAATAGAATTAGTTTTGAGTAGTTTATAGACATTATTCTATTTTGAATTTTATAAAGACGTTATTTTCATTTCTAACTCTATTTTATTCTAAGAATCATATCATTTATAAATAGTTCATCTCCTCTTAACCGAATACTTATTTCATTTACGGATTCCATTTTATTCAAAAATACTCTCAGCACACCATCCTCTTCTACAAAATATTCGGTTTCACTTTTATAGATTATCACTTCTTTTTTTGTCTGTGTAGGTCCACCGAATTTTCCTTCTTCTGGCAGTACAGATACTTCAACTTCCCCTTCCCATAGGATTTCGCCTTTAGTCTCTAAATTATTACTCATTTCTTGTGATAAATCTTCTCTTTTTTCATCAGTACCTGCATTAAAAAAGAAAACGCCTACCAATAGAGCCACGGACGCCGCAACTAATAATGGTAAGAATCTTTTGATACTTCTGATTTTACCTTTAGGTGTACCATTACCCTTTTTGCTATTTTCAAGATCTACCTCTGTCTGAAGATTCTTAATCAGTGAACCTAATTCTGCTCTCCCCTCACCCTGTAGTGCATTCCTTATATAAGTATGATCTTTCAGTTTCTTTTTCATTTCTGGATCCGTTCCAACTAAAGCTTCAAATGCTTTAGCTTCAGACGAGTTCATAAGCCCATCCAAGTATTTATCCGCGTTTTCAAAAAATGTCGCCTCTTCCATAGAATTATTTTTTGGTGGTGTATATCCTTTTAAGTTTAGAAAGGCATTTGTACCGTCTTTTCCTGACGTTCTCAACTGATAAATTGCCAATTTCTTCACTAAGCTCCGTGTCAGAAGTCTTATAGTAGTACTTGCCTATCAGTAGTATCCTACAAGTTTCATCTAATTTGGACATGGCCTTTCTTAGCTCCATATGACTTTCATTAGTTGTAAAGACATCTTCATCTTCTTCATTCAGTATTGGCTCAACGAGTATTGAGTCCAAGGATTTAGGATTTTTCTTTCTCTTCTTCAACTCAGTCAACCAATGATTCATACCTATTCTGTGCAGGTATGTACTGAGTGATGCATTCTCCGTGAGCATGTATTTACCATCTCTTACCTTTTCATAGAAAGCGATTAGCACTCTCTGATTTACTTCATTTGCGTCTACTTCAGTACCGCTATTTGACAAAACGTACTTATTAATACTTGTAAGTCTGTTGAATAAAAGAGCTTTAAATGCTTGATTATCAACGCTTTTTACACCACTAACAATTTCTGCATCTGTATAAAGTCTATAATCTTTCAAATTTTTCTATTTCAATTGGCGACAAATTAGTTGTAGGGGTATAAAGTAGTAAATCAAATATAACAAAATGAAACATTTAATTTATTCTCTACTATTTGTGACAGGATTTCTATTTTCAGGTCACCAAGTCTCTGCTCAAACTTGCTTTATTACAAAATCTGGAACGAAGTACCATAAGGCTACTTGTAGCTATCTACGAAGTAGTGCAATTGCTTTAAAACTTTCTGAAGCAAATCACAGAGGTTACACAGCATGTTCTCGATGTAGGCCTAATTCAAATTCTTTAAAAGCAGTTACTTCATCCTACTACACGGAAAAGTATTCAAAGGTAGATTATGCTGTCAGATCAGTATCAAAATGCTCAACGGCACAATGCTCAGGCAAGACTCAGAAAGGCAGAAGGTGCCGCAACAGGACCAAAAGCTGTACTGGCAAATGTCATCACCATCAATAATCAGATATGAAAATAATAGTAGTTAGTTTCTTTAGCTTGATGTACTTCTCAGGGTTATGCCAAAGCCCTGAGAATGGTAACTGGATTGTAACTTTGGTTGTGGACGGAGATACCTTCTATGCAGCCAAAGACAACATTGAAAAGAAGTTTAGATTAATTGGTATTGATGCTCCAGAGAGCTGTCATCCCAATAGACCACTTGAGCCTTTTGCGATCGAATCTAAGACATGGCTTGAAAATTTAGTCAGCGATAGTAAAATACGATTAGAATTTGATGGTCAAAGAACGGATCGATATGGTAGACACTTGGTATATGCCTTCAACAGGGATGGTACTTTTGTCAATAGAAATCTCTTAGAAAGTGGATTAGCTGCAGTCATGACTATACCGCCAAATGTCAAATATTTAGAAATACTTATAGAAAGTACAGAGAAAGCTAAGTTTAATAAACTGGGTATTTGGAGAGTAAATAACGAATGAGCAATGGTGGTCGGAGGTTGTGGACTCTGTAAGTTCAAATTTACAAGGAGAATGTCTATCCACGATGATGTATATTTTGAATTAGAAATGATACATCAAGATGAGGTTAATGTAGATTACTTCATCCAGTTACTGGCAGAGCTCAAAATGAAGAAAGGCAAAGATTATAATACAAAAAGTCTTAGCCACTATTTCTAATACTCCACAACTAAGAAGCAAGAAAGACTTAATCGAGCAATTCATCAAGGAGAATCTACCCACCATAACAGATGTAGATCACATCACAGATGAGTATGATAGCTTTATGGAAGTGGAAAAGCATAAGCGCATTAACGCTATCATCGAAGAAGATGGTCTAGATCGGGAAAGATTATTAACTCTTAAAGCAAAGGAATTAGTGTACATAAAAGATTGCAAAGGTGACTTGACTCAGCTAGAAGGTTCTACAAAGATTAATCAAATTAATTATCATCAGCATAAATGGCTTTTAATTCAATTGATCAATGTAAGCCTTAAACACTGTTTCAAATTGATCTTGAATCTCAGTGTCAATCTTTTCTACATCATATTTTGATCCGCATAAATTCTGATATGATTTGGAAAGGCAGAAGTATTGCTTTTCAATACTAAATTCGGGTTTTTCAAATAGTTCATTTAGCTTGTCAATGACATTCAATGGACTTTGTGGACTCACTGCAAATAAGCTCAACGTTTCATTGAAAACTAAAATAGTAGGCTCCAGCTCTTCTTTCGTGAATCCTTCCTTGATGGCATCTGCAATTAATTCAATGATGTGGTTATTGTGCCATTCGTTTTGAGGAATCGCAATAACGATGGGAGTTTCTAACTTAAATGCCTGAAGCCCCTTTTAATTTTCATACACTAAATCTTTCCTTCTAATTCAATCTATGATCATGATAGCACCAGACAAAGTCTCCACCCGCTGATCAATAAAACGAATCTTTGCTGAGTAGGTATATGGTCCACTGCTCACTCTCTGGTCGCCATACCTGCCATCCCAGCCCGAAGTGGGATCATTGATCTGGAGATCCTGAGTCTCATACAG
>Ga0114956_1003435_pt1 | contig 12244 bp, 3 predicted proteins | sample MaitaG_FD_87304 | JGI IMG/M metagenome (GOLD analysis project Ga0114956, IMG submission 87304) | Marine algal microbial communities from Maine, USA - Maine_Asex2 metaG | ecosystem: Host-associated > Algae > Red algae > Unclassified | place: Maine, USA | collected 2015-01-05 | reverse complement strand
TTTAAATTATATACCTATATTAGAAGCATGTGAAGATACTACTGAAATATCAGGATTATTTGGAGATAGATATATTAGTCCTTATAGTTATGTTACTACATCATGGGTATCTGATAAAGTAGGTAATAAGTTTGATGTTAATAGGCATCCTGATTTAATAGATAAAGGTAAAGAACCAAGAGGTATTTGTGACCCTGCTGAAGATTCTATTCATGCATTAGTTGGTAAACATTTTTGGACAGATTTACCTAAAGATTCAGATCCAGCAGATGCTAAAAACTGGGCTGGGTTATACTCTGCTGATTATTCTAGACCTTGGACACAGGCTGATAATATGTTGCCAGAAACAGATTATTATTATCCTGGTACTCTTACTCATTTAAATACAATGAGAGGTGAATCAGAAGCTAATCCATGTTTTAGAGAAAAAGGAGATAAATTAAATGAACAGTTTTATCAAGGAATTAGACCACCATTTAATTTACATGCTGGAGAACATTCTTGGGAAGATAGTTATTTAAATCAATTTTATGTAAATAATCCTCAACCTAGTGCTGCTCAAAGAGTTATGAAAACTTTAGCAAAAAGTCTTATAAATTTAGCATTACCATTATTAAAAATGGGTGATTTTTTTGATCCAAATGGTAATTTAGATCTAACAGGTGATATAGCTAGTTTACCAATATTTGTAGCTATCTGGTTACTTATTAGTCAAGTATTATTTACTGATGATTTTATAGATGATATTTTAGGATTACCAAAATGTAAAATAGATGAGGAAGGTGGAATTAAATATGAAATAAAAGAATTTTTTAAAAATCCTCATAAATATTCTTCTATATTTTCAAAGAAAAGAGATTTATATCAATATAGAGCTTTACAAGAATTTAGGAATTGTGGTTGTGATGATGAGAATCAATTACAAGAAGTTTATATATCAGATCAACAAAATGAATATAGTTATATTGATGCATATAAATCAGTTAGACCTAATAATAAATTTGCAATAAATCAAGGTGATGGTAAATTAAAAGAAATATTTACTTCAATAAGAGGTGGATTATTTGCACATACTACTGATGCTATTTTATCATTAAGACAAGCTCAATCTAGAGTTTCAACTACTGGTCCATTTGATATTATTACAGGTACTACAAGGATAATACCTCAAAGAATTATAGGTAGTTCATATGAAGGAAATGCAGGTATAGCTAATAGATCTCATGCAAAAGACTCAAGATATGGTAGATATTTTTTAGATTATGAATCTGAAGAATTATTTGTATTTGATGGTAATACTGTAGAACCTTTAAGTATTGTAAAAGGTGTAAGTACATTATTTAAAAATTATACTAAGTATTGTACAGAGTCAGAATGTAAAGATGAATTTTTAGGTCATCATTATACATTAGGTATTGATCCTAGATTTCATAGACTTCTTATAACTAAAAATGAAGGTCCTAATTCTTGGACTATTAGTTATGATTTATTAGGACATAATTTTGATAGTTTTCATGATTATATTCCTAGAAAATATTTATTTTCTAGAGAAGATATGTATGCTTTAACAGATGATGGAGGTTTACATTCTTTCAAAAAAGTACAAGATGATGAACCTAATTATTGTAATTTCTTTGGTAAACAATATGATTTTATAGTAGATATTAGAAGTATGTCAGATAGTAATGTAGATTACTTATCTCATATAATAAGAACCAATGTAGAGCAAAGAAATAGTGTCAAACAATTACTAAATATGGAAGATAGTTTTGATATAATTGGTTTTTGGAATACTAGACAATCTGGAGGAGTTCATCAATTAGAATATTATTCTAGAATTACTAGAGAGTGTGATTTAGACATTAAAGATAATTATGGAAAAATACCTTTAACTAGAATAAATAATGAATGGAGAGTGAATGAATTTTATGATTATTCTGTTAAACAAAATGACTGTGTTATTGAAAAAGAACCTTGTTTACCTTTTTATAAGTTAATAAATTATGATTGTCTCAACAGAGATATTCAAACTCAAAAGAAAAGAGTACTTCAAGATTCAGTATTTAATACAAGACTTATAAAAGTATCCCCATCAGATAGAAAGATATATTTTAAAAATTTAGTATTATTGTATGAAAGAAATCCTAGATAATGAAAAAAAGACCTTTAAAAAAACTTAAGAAATATAGAAATTATAAACAAAAAAGTTTTAATAAAGAGTTTAATAATTTATATTCACCTAAGTTTCAAAATGGAGGATTTAATATAGAAAATATTCCTTTATTAGCTAATGTTTTAGGTATTGACGGACATCCTGTACTTACAGAAGCTATTGAAAAGAATAATTTAGATAAACAGATACCTCTCTTAAGTGTAGGAGATAATAATCTTTTAGGAAGAATTAGAAGAAACTTTCCAGATTTTTTAAATGGGTTAATTCAATCAACACCTTTTGGACCGACTAAAGGTTTAGCAAAATCTGGATTAAAACTACTATCTAGTCGTCAACTTAAAAATAATGCCAAATTACACGCTTTAAATTTAAGGAATAATTTATTTAATGAGTATATAATAGAACCCCAAATAGATAAAGTACTAAGTGATAAAGAGTTTTTCAAAAATGGAGGTAGTTTAAATAATATGAATACACATAAATATAAAAAGTTGAAAAAACTTAAGGAATATAAAAAATCTAGTAAAAAATATCAACAAGGAGGCTTTTTTGAATATTTTAAAGGACAATATCCTAAGATATTAAATTGGCAAGGTGGTGGTAATGGAGGTATATATGGTGATACTGCTCAAGATTATTATAAAAATCTTTTAAATACTAACTCTCAAAATAGTAATATAGATTCATATACAAATACTAATGGTGTTAATATAGGAGCAGGGGCTACAGTACATGGGGATAATCCTTTTAATTCAACTGGAGGATCATTTCTTAGCAATCAAATTAATAGTATTAAAAATGATAAGTTTAATGAATTAAATAATAGTCAGTTTAATAATGCTAAAAGTAATTCTATGATGGAAACTGGAGCTAACATCTTCAGTTTAATGAAAGGTCAAGAAGCTTATGATACTCAACCTAAAGAAAATTTAAAAGCTACTTCTACAGCTCATAATGGATTTAAGTATTATCAACATGGCGGTACATTTGGTAATAATCCTTTAGTTAATAGAATGAATAGAGATACAGGTGCTTTAGTTAATAGAATGAGTAGAGATACAGGTGCTTTAGTTAATAGAACTGGTTATACTCCAGGTACTAGTACTTATAATAATCCATTTAATATAATTCCAGGTGGTGATATATCAATGAAAAATACACCATTTCCTTTAATGGCTAAACCAAATAGAGGTAAAGCTAAAATATTACAACCAGGAAAAAGTTATAACTTTCCTAAAGCTGATTATGTTACTGAAGTACCTTTAAATAATTTTCAGTTTGGTGGTGATTTAGGTAATAATTTTAGTGAGATAGCTAAACAAATGGAATTAGCTGCTAATAATGGAGTTCCTGTACAAGGTGATTCAAGATTTATTGGACCATTAGAAAAAAGTTTTAATACTTCTGTAGCACCAGCACCAATAGTTAATTCAAATGAAGGTAGAAGAGTGATTGATGCCTCAACTGAAGCTGATAAAGTTGTTTATATAGGAGAAAGGGCAACTACTTTGGGTGCTGCTATGAAAAATGGTGAACAATATAGCTATCAGCCTATATCTAATGAATTATTAAATCCATTTAAAGGTAGTAATAGTTCTAATACTCAAAATAGTAGTGTAGTTAATACTCCTACAGAAAAAAGAGATAGAAAGCCTGGAGTAACTTCACCTAAATATCAAGATTTTGCTAATGCTTTTACTAATGATGAAACAATAGCTATACAAAAAGCAGCAGGTATAGAACAAGATGGGATTATTGGACCAATTACTCATGATGCTATTGTAAATAAAGGATTCAATATGATGCATCCTGATGTTATAAAAACTTTAGGTAGAAAAACTAAAAATAAAACTAAAACTAAAATTGAAACTAAATCTAATAATATATTTGCTAAACCTAACTCAAAAGGGTTAAATCTAAAAACACAAGAAGAGAGTATAAAATCAAGATTTGATAATATTAAAGGAACTGGAGAATATCAAGATGCTAGTTTATTTGAACAATTAGCTACTAAAGCTGAAAAGGATCCATTAGGATTACTTAGTCTTGGTGCTACTGAAACATTAGGGTATTTAGCTGGAGTAGGAGTTGCTAAAAGAGCTAAGGATATTAATAAATTACCAAATCTAGGAAAAGCAACTAAAAAGGTAAAGAGTAAAGGGAAATCTTTAGTTAATAGATTTAAAAATAATGTTATTAATAAACCTAAATCAAAATTTGCTGAATTTACAAAAAAGGGTGAATCTATAGCTACCCAAAGATATAAAAACATATTAAATGGTAAGATGGCTAATGCAGCTAAAAAAAATCCTAAGACTGGCAAATTTGAAAAATTAATAGATAATAGAGGAGGTTTACAAAAAATTCTAGAAACCAATAAAATTACTAGTAAAATGTTAAGTAGATTAAGTAAAAAAGATCTAAAAACATTAGAACGATTATCAAAAAATGATTCTAAATTAGCAGAAAAATTATTTGGTACTGGTAAAGGTACTAGGGTATTTCAATATGGAGGGTATAATACTATATCTAATAATAATAATTACATTAATCCTTTTAACTAATGATAAATTCTACTCAACAATTAAATCCTTTTCAAGCTGAAGTGGGTGAGTATATTCTTACTCCTGAAGGTGACTTAGTTAGATCCAATGCTACTAAAAAGCATAAGGATATGGATGATGATTTTATAACTGATTTTCAACCTGCTAAAACAGAAGATTCACCAGGAAGTTATATATTTTCTAATGATGATAAAATGAAACTCAAAAAGAAAAAGTTTGAAGATTCTGTTTATGGGTTTGAATATTTTGAATACCAATCTAATAAAAATGGTAAACCACCAAAAGAATTAACTTTTGATCAATGGTTTACTAAAAAAGAAAATACACCTGCTGAAATTGCAAAAAATATTGATAAAAAATATCCAGTACTTGATTTATTAGATAAGAATATAGCTTATAATCCTTTTATTAAAAAAGCTAATCAAATGAATAAAGAAACTAGATCTAAGCCACTTGCTATATTACAAGCTCTTAATGAAGTTAAAAAAGAAAAAATAACAGGTGAACCAGCAGAATTAGGTAATTTTAAATATGGTGGGTATAATAAAAATCCATTTAAAAAACAATGGGGTGGTGCTGCTACTGGTGCTGTTACAGGTGCTAAAATTGGATCACTTTTTCCTGGTTGGGGTACAGCAATTGGTGGAGTTGCAGGTGGTTTAATAGGTGGTATAGGTGGATTATTTACAAAAAATAAAAGTAATAAAGAAGCAGAAAGAAGAAGATTAGAATTACAAAAGTTATATGGTCAATTAAATACTAATAATGATAAAGCATTAGATATTAATAATGCTACTACTTTTGCTAAAGCTGCTATACCAATTCCTGAATATAATTATTTAAATTTAGATAAAGTATCAGATAATATAGATTCTACTTATAATAGAATAGAACTTTCTGAAAATTCTAGAAGAAACTCAGCAATGGCTAATCCATTTGTGGGAGTTAATACAGGAGTAAGAGCTTTAACAGCATCAGGAGCTAGTTCTGCTGATATACAAAACTATTTAGCTTCTAATACTGGTGCTGCTATTCATTCATCTAATGCTCAAGGTGCTGAACTTGATCAATATTTTGATAATATGAGTTTAAGTAGGTTAGGTGCTGAAACTAATGTTGATCAAACTTTAGCAGGTGATAAACAATTTGGTTTAAATCAAACAGGTGATAGAAGATATAATAAAAATATGAATACTGTAGGTGAATTTGGTAATAATCAAAGCACTCATTTAGATAATAGTTCTAATTTATTATTAAGTGAATATACTAATGAGCAAGCACTTAATAGTGCATTAGCTGGAGAAGCTCAAGCAGCTCAAGCAGCTTGGCAAACTAGTTTACAAACTGTAGGTAATGGTGCTAGTAGTATTTATAATATGAAAAAGCAAGGAGATTTACTTGATTCACAAAAAAATTATTTTGATACTTTAAGTACTGGTGCTGTTAATCCATTTAAAACAACTACTATAGGTGGATATGATTATATTGAAATAGGTGGAGAATTATATCGTAGAGATATGAATGGAAATCTAGTTAAAAAAGGAAATTAATAATAATAATAATGATTAACATTAGATCTAAAATACCTGCTTCTTATAATCCTAAAATGCAGCAAGGAGGATTAATATATAGAAATAATATCTATAGTAATCCTATTAATACAAATGCTTTAACTCAAGTATTAGGTAGAGATAGATCACAAGGTTTAGCTGAAAGACAGGAAGTTCTTAAAAATAGTATGCAATTAAGACAATTGCAAAATCAAGAATTTCAAATGTATAATCAAGCAGGTCAACAAAGTATTAATAATTTAGTTAGACAGGAGCAAATTAAATTACAAAATGCTAGACTTGAAGAACAAAGAAAAAGATTAGAATTAGCTAATACTCAATTTGTATTAGATCAAAGAACTAAACATGTAGATAAATTAACTAATCTTAATGTTGACCCTACATTACAATCTAGGATAGATAATTTAGCTCAAAAGCATAAGTATAATGCAGAGTTTGAACCTAATGCTCAAGGAGTATTGGAAATGAATAAATCTGCAAATAAATTTTATAGTGATCCAGAAGTAAAAAAGATTCTTGCTTTTAGTAAATTAATGGAAGAAGGTAAATTAGCTGTAGATGCTGCTAATAAAACTATTAATGGAATTAAAGTAGAAGATAGATTTGCTTATGATGTAGATACTTTTAAAGATCCTATAAATGCATTATCTAGTCAAATTGCTAATTATATACCTAAAGATGGTCAAAACTTAGATGATGATATAACTAATTTAAGATCATTAGTATCTAATGTAAAAAATAGTAGTTTAAAACTTACTGAGGACTATAAAGGATTTGAGAAACTCCAAAGAGAACTTGAATCAAATCAAATGACAGAAAAAGGTAAAATAATAGAACTTGAAGCCCAAGCATCTAAACAAAGAACAGATATATATAATTCTACTACATTAACTGAAGAACAAAAAGCTCAAAAATTAGCTCTTATAGATAAAAAATATGCTCCTTTATTAAATAGAACAAAACAAGAGCCTGTTAGTGCTAAAGATCAAGCTTCTATTAGAAAAACTGAAGCTGAGATACTTAAAATTAATGCACAAACTGATGAGATTAAGCAAAAAGCTAAAGAAGCTAATGATTCTGGTTCTAATTCTAATTCTTATTTAAAAACTAATAGTTCAGGACAAAGAGATAAAAAAGCATCTAGAATACTATTACCTGTAAATGGGGGTGGTAGTATGAGTGTTAATCTTACAGATACAGAGTTATCTCAATTTGCTGAAAACTATGGTACAGTTCCAAATTTAGGAAATTTAATTTTTGATAGTGAAAATGCAGGTAAAGAAACTATAATAGAATATAGAAGTATGGGAGATCAGGAATATATAGCTACTAATAACCCTGCTATATATGCTGCTGCTAATGGAATGACTATAGAAGAGTTTAAGGATGGTCAAGATTTCAATAAAATTTTAGATGTAAATGGAGTTAAACTTAAAGATGATCAAAGAGGTGTATTAATACCTATTGACAAATTTACTAAGCAAGATAATAATGGATCTATAGGTACTCCTTTAAATGAAATATTAATTAATGATCCTAATAATAATATTGTAATAAGAGCAGATGTAACAGATAAAAATATTTATAATTCATATAATGTATTTAATGGTGTACTTAATGAAATAATTACAGGAGGTCCATTATTTGATCCTAGAGATGAAAATAATCTTAAAAAAGTATTCACTCAATCTAAAACATTAGAAGAACATGTAGCTGAAGATGCTGCTTATGCTAATACAGATTGGGGTGATTTACAAGTTGGTTGGTCAGGTAATGGATTAGATCCTACTGATGCGAATTATACACCTGGGTTAAATGGTCAATTAAAAACATTAGCTATTGCTTTTGGACATCAATTTGAAGGAGATGTTAAGTTTACTTCATTTGGTAGATCAAGTGGAGAAATTAATAGAATAAGATCTAAAATTGCTGAAAAATATTCAACAGCTAATCCAAATCTTAGTCAAGATCAAGTATTAGAATATGTTAATAATGAAGCTCCTTTAAATTCTAAACATAGTTATGGACATGCTTTTGATTTAGTTGATAAAAGTGGTAATAATACTATATGGAATAGTTTAAGTAAAGTATCTAGAGCAGGTACTAGTGATAATATAATGTATATTATGCATCCTATAACAGATACTTATTTATACAAAATACATAGACATGATGGTACAGGAACTCATCTTGATATATCTCTTATGAAAGGACCAGGAAGAAAGTAATTTTCTTTAAATTTTACATATCTTTAGATATAATTTACATATATGGAATTTCAAAATGATCAAGGATTAGTTACAAATGCTAATCTCAGTACTATTGATGCAAATGGTGAAAATCCAAATACAGAACCTACCACAGACCCTATAGTATCAGATATACAATCTAAAGAAATTAGAAGTAATTTAAATACTACTACTTATTTTGAAGAAATGTATAATCAATTAGATTTTTCTGAACAGCCTGATATTAATAATGCATCAGACCTTGCATATAAATTAAGTAGCAATCCAGCTTTTGCAAATGAAATTTCAAATACATTAGATTTAGATGTAAAAGGTGATGATTTTATAGAGGAAATCATGTCCAAGACAAATACTAATGATCCTATTTATATAGATCCTAAAATTAGAGAAAGTAATCCTGAGTTAGTAGATAAGATGCCTGAACTAGTTGGTAAATTATCAGGTGATATGACTGATGGTAAAATGGATTTAAGAAGATTGGGTGCTAAAGCTTTAGACTTTGTTACTTTTTGGAATGATGATGATGATTTTATAGAGGATACTAGAAAAAAAATAGGTAAGGGTATTAATTCTGTAATACAGGATCCTCACAATGAAGATACTTTTATTATAAGCAATGGTAATGATTATATTAGAGTAAAAGATGTAAATAATGATATTTCTTTAGATAATGCTGTAGATCTTATTGATAAATTTGGTAAAAATTCAACATTAGCAGTAGGTTCTGGAATTATGTCAGAAGTAACTTCTGTAGGTTGGGCTATTGGATCTGTTATAGATAATGTTATTAATGATAAAGATAATAATATATGGAATAATTATATAAATAATCCTATTAGAGATTTTAAAGAAGAATTAATAAAATCTAATTTTATTAACTCTGATAAAGTTGAAACTCTTAATGATGAAGAATTTGCTAAATTATCTACATTAGATAAACATTTACATGCAGTAAATGAATTTTTTAATATTGAAAATATAGTAGGTGGTGAAACTCAGGATATGATTAATTCTATGTTAGAATTAGTTGTACCAGCTACTTATATAACCAATGCTACTAAACTTACAAAACTTGGTAAGGGAATAGATAAAATAGATGATCTTATTAAAAATGTTAAAAATGAAAGAGCTGTAAAATTTGCTGAAGGAATTAAGAATACTCTTACTTATAGTATGCTTAGTACTGTTATGGAATCTGGTATGGAATCCAGAGAAAAATATAAAGAACTATTTGATGAGCTTTCTCAAGAAGGTATGTCTAAAGAAGAAGCTCATTTATCAGCATTAGATGGAGCTATTAGAGTTAGAGATGGTAATGTTGCATTATTGTCAGTAAGTAATATGATTGAAGGAGCAATGTTAACTACTCCTTTAGGTTTATTTATGGGAGCTGGTAAAAAAATAGGTGAAGCAGCATCTAGAATTGTTTTTAGTAATCTTTCAGAAGGATTTGAAGAAGGTGCTCAATATTTAATTAGTGAGGAAGCATCAGATTATGTAAAACTTGGAGGTAATAATAATCAGAATCGTATTAAATCAATGTATGGAATTCTTAAAGAAGATTATGATTCTAAGGATTTTATAAAATCTACTGTATCAGGTGCTTTACTAGGGGGATTAATGACTTCAGCAGCTATAGGATCTGAAGTTATAGATGAAGTACATTATAGACATAAGTATAAAGATTTAAGAAAACATTTTCATTCAGAATTAGCAAATTCTACTAACTTATCTACATTAATTCAAAATAAAAGAGGTGGTGCATCTACTATTCAAGATGAAAGTGCTGCTTTAGCTAGTATGAATGCTATTGATGAATTAACTGATTATACTAATGCTATAGATCAATTAGTTAATAGTAAATCAGAAGAATCAGGAGGAGGGTTAACTAAAAATAAAGAAGAAGTACAAATTCTATTAGAACAGCAGATAGGAACATTTGTATTAAGTGCTCTTAATAAAAACCCTAACCTAAGTAAAGATGATTTTGCTGAAATATTACAAAGAGAACTTACTTTTGCCAGATCAGATTTTAAGGAATTAAATATCTCAGATAATATATCCATTGATGAATGGAATGATATGAGAAAAGAAGCTATTGATATGGCTGTAAAAATTCATACAGGTAGTGAACATGGATTAACTGAACAAATAACTTTAGATAGAATTCCTTTAGAAAGAATTACAGAAAATTATAAAGGTGAAAAATCTGAAGAAGTATTAAAATATGTACATGCTAAAATTAATCAAGATTATGAAAAATTAAAATTAGCTTATTTATCTGTAAGAAAACAAAGAAAGAATTTAGAAGAAAGTAGTGTTACTGAAAATACAGATGATAAAACTACTACTTCAACAACTGTACCAAAAGAAAATAAAGCTAAACATACTAAACTAAAAAAATTAGAAAATAATTTTGGTAAACAAATAGAGAAATTTGTTAAAAATGTTACTAAAAAAGATAGTGCTTTAGATAAATATATTGATAAGCAAATTCAATTTAGAGAGAAATATATAGAATTAGAAAAAGAAAAAGAAGATACTACTTATAATAGGAGTAAAGCTAAAGTTAAAAATTATTTTAATAAGGTAAAAACTGGTACTGTTAGTACTGGTAAGAAAGGGTTTAGTAAATTAGAAGGTTTATTGGGTAGTAGATCTAAAGAAAATAAAAAATCTGAAGAATTTGAAAAAACTAAAAAAAGAGAAAACTCTAAAAATCCTCAAAAAGGAAAAAGTCAGAAAAAGCAAGAAGTACCAAAACAGGAAGACTCTCAACAACGTCAAGCTGCAAAATCACAAACACAGAATATAGATCAACAAATAGAAGATAGAAGAAAAGAGGGTAATCTTACACCAGAGGAGCAATCTTTATTCGATGAAATAGATGACAGAAATGTAAATCAAAAACTTACCGAAGATGGTAAGAAAATGTTCCAAGAACACAAAGTATCTAGGGTTCAAAATAATAAAGATAAAGAAGTTTTTAAAGTTGTAGACGAGTTTAAAAATAATCTAAATGATGCAATGTCCTATGAATTGACAGATAGGACGTTCACAACTAGTGGTCGTAAGTTTAGAGAAGCTATTATTACCCATGCGGACGGTAAAAAAACTACAGTTCCTTTCTACTTATCAACAGGTTTAGGTACAGGTAAAGCAAGTAAAGGTCAATGGGTTCCTACACCTGGTATATCTAAGGAAGGTTGGATAATAAAAACAACAGGAAAAGAGGCTAAAATTGATAAATATGGTATTCCCATACTAGAAAAAATAGCTAATGATCTGTTTAGAAACGACACAGCTACAAGCATAACCTCTCAACAACGTCAAAGATTTCTAGATATTCAGGAAAAGATAAGAAATACAGCAAGAGCTGTTATTAAAGTACCAAGTGCTAAAGCTAAAACTTTAGCTATTACTGCTTTTGTTACTTCTAAAATAACTGATAAAAATGAAACAGAATATCAAGATTCAGAAGTGGTGATTTCTGAAATGAGAAATATTCATGATTATACAAAAGTAAATGAAAGTACTGAGTTTAAAGTTAAATCAATTAATGATGTAGGTAATCATCAATATTATACTAGGGATGGTAAAGACAATGTAGTTAGGGTTACTTTAGATAAATCAGATATTAATAACTATATAGAAAATGGTTATCCTTACTTTACTGATAAAGGTGAG
>Ga0114956_1003434_pt1 | contig 12248 bp, 5 predicted proteins | sample MaitaG_FD_87304 | JGI IMG/M metagenome (GOLD analysis project Ga0114956, IMG submission 87304) | Marine algal microbial communities from Maine, USA - Maine_Asex2 metaG | ecosystem: Host-associated > Algae > Red algae > Unclassified | place: Maine, USA | collected 2015-01-05 | reverse complement strand
TCGTTAAAAATACTCGGTGTAGCTTTGGCTATACCTGCGTTTTTTGCCTCAATCTTACCAAATTAAATTCAAAATTTTTATGCAACATCTTATACTAAAATTGGTATAAATCCCAAAGTTCCATTTTGCAAACTACTTATTTAATACCAAGACAAAAAAAATCCCCGAACAAAAGTTCGGGGATCTAAAGGAGTATAAAACCCCTAACCCTGCTTATATTTTATTTATTTTTTAGAAGGAGCAGTGGTTGGCATTGAAGAATTTTTATTCATCATTTTTGCCTTTGCTCCTACTAAGCTCAATTCAAATTCAATATCATCATAAATCATTTTGTCGCCTAAGCCATCAAAAAATCCACCAGAACCATATTTAACATCCCATTTAGTTCTATCAATATCAAAAGCAGCATCTGCCATAAATTTATCTCCATCAAATTTTATTGATGCTGGAAATTCAATCTCATTCGTAATACCTTTAATTGTTAAGTTTCCTGTTACTTTATGTGTTGTATTCCCTTCTTCCATTGTTCTAACAGGTCTTACTTTTGTAATTTCAAAAGTAGCTGTTTTATGCTCCTCAACATTAAAGAAATCTGCTGAAGCTAAATGACCTTCTAATTTACCTTTGTAGTCTCCTTCTAAATCTAAGCAATTAATCGAAGTCATATCTACAGTAAAATCGCCTGTCATTTTTTCTCCTTCTTTCACTAAGTTCCCTGACTTTATCATAATTTCGCCATTGTGCGAGCCTGAAACTTTGTTACCTGTCCACATTAATTTGCTACCATCTTGTACTTTGTAAGATTGAGCGTTGGCAATATTTGCTATAAAAAACACACTAATAGTTAGTGCTAATAATAAATTAAATAATTTCATTTTTAATAATTTTATTGGTTAATTAATTTCTTAGTTTATCTAAAAGTTTACTTAGTTGTAACGCTTCTTTTGGAGAAATTGAATTAAATCGATTCTCAAAATCAATATATTCATCGTCTAATAATTTCAATAAGTCTAATCCTTTTGTTGTAATCTTAACATCCACTTGTCTTCTATCTTTTACACAAGCGCTTCTTAAAATCAAATCCTTTTGTCTCAATTTTTCTACCAAACGTGAAGCATTTGAACTCTTATCTAACATTCTATTAATTATTGTATTAACAGATGCTGGATTAGGATGACTTCCCCTTAGTATTCGCAACACATTATACTGCTGCATCGATAGATCAAATGGTTTTAACCATTCATTATGTTGCCCGTTTAACCAACCACTAGTATATATTAAGTTAACTATAACTTTATGATATTCAGACTTGAATGATTTAACCTTTATTTCTTGCTCTATAGCCATTGAGATTACAAATATATGTATATACATATAATGTTGCAACATTATATCCAATTATTTTTACATTATAACAGAAATTAACAAATGAGTTAATTTATTAAAATCATTAAAAATTAGATTCATTGAGCATTTAATACCTATTTTTGATTTGAATATGCTTGCCAAACTTACCATACAAAATTATGCGCTTATTGATCAATTATCAGTTGAGTTTGGTAAATCGCTAAATATAATTACAGGTGAAACTGGAGCTGGTAAGTCAATAATTTTAGGGGCACTTTCATTGATATTAGGTCAAAGAGCTGATACTTCAGTTTTGAAAGATGATAATAAAAAGTGCATAATTGAAGGACAGTTTAATTTAAAGGGAAGAAAACTTAAAAATCTATTTGATCAATATGATTTAGATTATGAAAATGAAACCTTTATAAGAAGGGAAATTTTAGCAAGTGGGAAAAGCAGAGCATTTGTAAATGATACGCCTGTTAAGCTATCTACCTTAAAGGATATAGCAACTAATTTTGCCGATGTTAATACGCAACATCAAAAATTTAGTTTGGCAGAACCTGACTATCAATTATACTTATTAGATGTACTTGCTCAGCAACTTGAAAAGGTTGAAAATTATAAAAATGCTTTTAAAGAATATATCTCATCATTTAAAAAACTTAATGTATTAAAAGAGCAATTAAAAAAACAGTTACAAGAATCTGATTTTGTTCAATTTCAATTAACTGAGTTAAGTGAAGCCAATTTACTAGATGTAAATGAACAAGTTGAACTTGAAAAAGAGCTTTTAGTAATTAATCATTCAGAAAAATTAAATGAAGTGCTTGGTTTTGCATACGGCAGTTTAAATAACGATGAAGGTGGCGTTGTCTCCATTTTAAATGCATTATTAAGTCAACTACGCAGTATTACTTCAATTGATGAAAAATATGAAATATTAGCAAGTAGATTTGAAAGTAATTTGATTGATTTAGAAGATTTATCTGCACAGTTGGATGATTTAAATGCTCAGGTAGAATCAAACCCTCAACGTCAATTAGAAATTGAAGAGCGATTAAATCTGTTAAACAGACTACAAGTAAAACATAGTGTAAATAGCCTTGAGGCCTTATTTGAAGTAGAGCAAAATTTTAAATTACAAAATAGTAATACATCCGATTTAGAACAAGAAATAGCCACTTTAGAAAAAGAGAATGAATCTACAAAAGCAGATTTATTATCTATTGCAAAACAAATTGCTAAAAAAAGAAAAGCAGCAGCTCGTAAATTTGAAAAGCAAATATTAGCCGCTTTGTTAGAAGTTGGTTTTTCAGGTTCATCAATTGCATACCATCAATTACAAACTGATGAAAAACTTACTATAAATGGAATTGACAATTATCAAATTTTGTTTGCAGCTAATAAAGGCGGAAAATTAAAAGAGGTTTATCAAGTTGCATCAGGTGGTGAGTTATCCCGATTAATGCTTTCAATAAAAAATTTAATAGCAGATAAGGTTGCTTTACCAACAATTATTTTTGATGAAATAGATGCAGGTATTTCTGGCGACACCGCTTCGAAAGTTGCCGATAAAATATTACAACTGTCCAATAAACATCAAGTTATTTGTATTACACATTTAGCGCAAATGGCAAGCAAAGGCGATTTTCATTTTGAAGTTTATAAAGAGCAAATTAAAGACAATACTTTTACAAGATTAAAACGTATTGAAAACAAGGAACGTATTACTGCAATTGCAAAACTTTTAGGTAGTGATTCTACAGGTGATAAAGCAATTGAAAATGCAAAGGCTTTGTTGAGTGCTTAAGAAAATCTATACTACCTAATCTAACTCATACTTTAAATTTTATTTTATGAATTAACGGCATAAAAAAGCCCCGACATATTGTCGAGGCTTTGAAATTTTTTATTTGTTGATTAATCTTTTACAAACTTTTCAGTTACAATATAATCTGTAGTAATAATTTTTACAAAGTAAATACCACTTGGGAATTCAGCTGCTGAAATTTCTAAATTGTTTAAGCCAGCATTACTCATCAACTCTTGATTAAATATTACTTTACCCGCTAAGTCAATTATTGATATTGAAACATTAGCAACAGTTGGCGTTTCATAAATTATTTCAAAATCTGATACTACAGGGTTAGGTTGAATGCTCACAATATTTAAAGTTGATTCGCCTCTTGTTAACTCAACAATACCAACAGTAACTGTAGTACCATCAAAATCTGTTTGCCATAATCTGTAGTAGCTTGTACCTGCAACAGCATCTCTATCTAAGAAACTGTAGTAGTTTGGTGTACCAGTAGTTCCATTACCAGCTTCGGTATGAATTTCAGCAAATTGAACACCATCGGATGATACCTCTAAAGTGAAGTAATCATTTTCAATTTCACTGGCTGTAGCCCATTTTAATAGGTTACCATTTGTTTTCACTTCACCAGTATAACTAATTAATTCAACTGGTAATTTGTTACACTGAATATCTTCAGAAGTTGTTGTTGCACCACAACCTTTACCATCATCAACTACTGTTATTGTGTAAGTATCACCACTTTGAGAAGTGAAAGCATAGGTTACACCTGCTTGCGCATTAGGATTTGTAAAATCGCCAATAACGTTATAAGTATGCGTTGGTAAAAATGATGGTCCACCACCAGTAATACTAAAGGTAACATCAGCTTCATTAGTAACATCATTACAAACATAAGTATCATCTATTACTACAGGGTCTAAGAATACAACAGGTTGACAATTTGAAATATCACAAATATTATCTGGCAATCCAGTTGCTGAAGCAGTACCTACTACTGCAGTAATACAAAGTTGCACGTTACGAGGTATGCTACCATCATTGGTGAATAAACCTGTGCTATTTGTTCCGAAAACAGTACCTAAAGTAACATCATTACCATTGTGTAATACATAAGTTAATGTTAAGCCTGCGCCAACTTGAGCACCTGCAGTATTACTATTTACAAATTCACCAGCACAAGCATATTGTACTGCATTTGGCATTGTACCAGCATCACAATCAAGTATAGGATCGCACATCATACTTCCTGTTGTAGAAGCCGTACATCCTTTACCATCATCAGAAATATTGATGCTGTAAGATGAACCTGCAGCAAAAGGACCTATTTGGAAAGCTTGACCATTAAAGAAAGAACCTAAACCTGTAACTTCAAAAGTATGTACACCTGGTAAAAAAGCTGGTCCACCACCTGTAATTGATACATCAACAGTATAGCTTGTACCATCTGCTGAACAAGTAGGTATTGCAGTAATCACAATTGGATCTAAGAAAACAATTTGATAACAGTTTGATATATCATAACAACCTGTTCCATCAGGAATTCCGTTTGCATCTAAGTTATCACCAACTACTGCTGTTATACATAAGTCAACATTTGTTGGAATGCTACCATCTTGCATAAATACTCCAGTTGATGCAGATGCAAATATATTTCCGATTCCGCTATCACTTCCATCGTGCAATACATATACTAAGGTACTACCTGGGTTAACAACAGCGCCATTTGTAGTTGTACTTACAAACTCACCATCGCACAAGAAAGTGTTACCTGCCACTGTACCAGCATCATTAGTACAACCAGAAGGACAATCGTAAGCAACAGGTATACAACCTGTAGCATCGAAACAGCCTGGTGAACTTGCGCTAAAGTATTCATAACAAACATCCCAAGAGCCACTTTCGCCTGGATTTGCCGTAAATGATGTTGCTGTTGTAATATCAATAAAAGGTTCACAACCAGCATCAATAGTTACAGATGCATCGCAACTTGTTGCATTTATGCTTATAAATTGTTCAATATTGCTTGGATAGATGGTTATATCTTCTGATTGTATTGCCGAAGTTGAACCATCATCAGTACACGTTAATCGGATAACATATTCATTAGTTACTGGTGCACAATTATCATTATTTAATGTTAAAGATGTTGTAAACATTCCATTAGCATCTGCCAAACCAAAATCTGGTATTAATACTAAGCCTGTTCCACTTTCAACAGATAACAATCCGTTTTCAGCATCAGCTGGATTTAATAGTGCAGAGAAAATTACCTCATCACCTGAACAAGCAACATTTAAGCTTGCTGAAGCATTAAACAATGTTGGACAATCGGCAATAACACATTGAGGTACATCAAATGGAGTTAATGTAATGCTGCAATCAGGTGCGTCAACACTTGTAATTGATATTTCATATTCGGTAAATAGACCTGCTACTAAAACATCACCAGATAAAACAGTTGATATTTGAGTAAATGGATCCATGTAAGCGAAGTCGCCATAGTTATTTCCATTTTGATCAGTTATGGTTACATCGCCAGTTAAGTTTTGGCCAAATACATTAAAAGAAATATCAAAAGTACCATCAGGATTACAATCGCCAACATTAGCAGTTGCATTTAATGTACAAGGTGGTACATCTGATTCTACATCAACGGTAAATTCACCTTCAGCGCCGTTCCAACCATCTACTAAAACATAATATGTTAAACCTGGAACAGATTGAAAATCTGTTAAAGACATAAAGCCATTTGCACTACCATCATCATCACAAGCATCACCACCTGTGCTATTCATTGCTAAGGCACCTGAACCTGGGCAACCATCATATATAGCTAATTGAGTATCTGTATTTGCATCAACGATAGTAGCGTCGATATTATTTGTTTCAACAGTAATAATTCCACCTGTACCAAGAATAGTAAACCAAACTGTATTATCTAAATCTTGTTCTAACCAACAAGCACCAGGTCCTGGAAATTCTAAACCTGAACTTGCACAAGAATTAGTAAAAGGTCCGTTTGCTGTAGGACTACCAAAACCGATTGATAAAGGAATTGCGTCAACACATTCATCATTAGAAGGCGACAATCCAAAACATGAACAATCAGCTGCTGTTGCTATTGTACCTAAACTACAACTTGCAGTTGCAGGATTATCGGTTACTGTAATATTTACTGCAGTACCTATTGGGTAATTAGGGAAACCTAAAGCTGCGGTAGAGAACATATGCGGACCATCTGTACCATCAGTTGTTACGACTGCTGAATTTGTTCCATCTGAAATTTCCCAAGAAGTATTTGTTGTACCTGAGTTAAATGAAACATTTACTTCAAAATCATTTAAAGATGAACAAGATGAGAATGCAGTTAAGTTAGCTAAACCACAAGCTAATATTGGGTTTGGATCGAAAGCACAGATTCCAAAATCACCAAATGCATTTCCACCAAACTCCCAAACTTGAACATATATAATATCACCTGGTGTTTGACCTGTTAATTCAATTAATGAGAATAAGCCATCACCGCCATCATCATCACAATCAATTTCTGTTAATGTGCCACAAGCACCGCTCCATAAAGACATACCTGAATCAGTAAAACCACCTGCATCAGAAGTTTCAACAGAAATATTTCCTGAAGCAGGAATGGTAATAAAGAACCAAGAATCTGCACCACCAAAGGCAGCACAAGATGGCGTTCCATCTCCACTATCTGAATTAGATGTATTATCAAAAGTTAATGGACCACCACAAGCACCACTTGTTACAGGTAATTCAATTGCACCAGAACATAAATCTTGAGGTGGAGCAGGAGCCGCTTCTTCTAAACAAAACTCAACAAAATTCACATTAAAATCATCCACCCAAAACTGCATAGTATATACAGTACCACCTGTTAAACCAGCTATAACTGCTGATTGACCAGCATCAATGTTATTTACACAAAATACTTCTGTACCAATTCCTGGACAACCACCATCATATATCGCAATTTCTCCATCATTACCAGTAACGCCTGTATAAACTAAAGAACCTGAAGGTGGTGCAGTAAAAGTATAGAAAAAGTCAAGATTTCCAAATGTGTCACATGATGGTGTTAAAGCATCGGCACTTGCAGATGCACATACAAAATCTGCTGAAGCTGTAATAGCTACACCATCGCAAAAACCTGCAGCAGGAACAACTCCCAAATCTATGGCACCTGCACAATTTCCATTAGTAACATCACAATCTGATTCTTCTAAACAAAATTCTACTAAATTGGCATTAAAGTCATCAACCCAAATTTGCATAATGTAAGTATTACCAGGAATTAAACCACCTATCAATACCTGTTCGCCAGCATCAGTATTTCCTTGGCATATTAATTCAGTACCAATGCTTGGACAACCTCCGTCATATATAGCAAATTCTGCGCTTGTTCCAGTTACTCCTGTATAAGCTACATCACCACCAGGTGGAGCTACAAAGCTAAAGAATACATCTAAATTTCCAGTAGTAGTATCGCAACTTGGCGCTTGTGAGTCAGGGCTTGAAGATGCGCATAAAAAATCAACTGAAGCACTAACAGTATAACCATCACAAGTACCTGAGGCACCTATTGTACCTAAATCAATTGCACCTGTACAAATATTATTTGGTGTGTCACAATCTGATTCTTCTAAGCAAAATTCAACAACGTTTGCATTCAAATCATCTGTCCATACTTGCAATATGTAACTATTACCTGGCACAAAACCACCAAGTAAAACTTGATCGCCAGCAGAAACGGAACCATTACAAGTTAATTCAGCTCCACCAGTATTAGGACAATCATCCCAAATAGCAAACTCCATATTTGTACCGCTATTTACAGAAAATACAACATCAGCTGCAGGAGCTGTGAATTGATAGTAAGCATCTAAGTTTATACCAAAAGAATCACAACTTGGACTTAATGCATTATTACTGTCAAAAGTGCAAGTAAAATCAATTGTAGTTGGTGTGCAGCTTCCAGTTGCAGGCACAACACCTAAGTCAATTGGATTTGCACAATTATCATTTGAAGGTATGCTACCAAAACAAGAACAATCTGCAAAAGTAGTTGAAGAGGAAAGCGTACAACCTGCTGTAGCTGGATCATCACTTACCGTAATGGTAACATTTGTTCCCACAGGGTAAGAAGGAAAACCTAAGGCAGTTGTATTAAAGGTATGTGGACCCATTGTTCCATCTGTTGTTACTGTGGCTGTATTAGTTCCATCTGAAATAATCCAAGAAGTTGTTGTACCTGAATTAAAAATTACATCAACATCAAAATCAGTAGATGATGTACAAGTAGAAATGGCACTAACGTTACCTAAACCACACGGTAATAATGGATTTGAATCGAAAGCACAAACTCCAAAATCACCGAAGTTATTATTTCCAAATTCCCATACTCGTATATATATTATATCACCTGGTGTTTGACCAGTTAATTCAATTAATGAGAAAAAGCCATCACCGCTATCGTCATTACATTCTAATTCAGTTAAAGCACCGCAAGTACCACTGTAAAGTGTTAATCCCGAATCTGTAAAGCCACCTGCATCTGATGTTTCAATAGTGATGTTACCTGAAGGAGGAACTGTAGCAAAAAACCAAATATCACCACCTTGATAAGATGCACAACCAGGTGCTGGTAATTCACCACTATCACTTGCAAAGCTATTATTACCAATTGATGGTGTACTACAAGCTGTGGTGCTTACCAGTAATTCAATTGCACCTGCACAAACATCTTCTGGTGGAGCTGGAGCAGCTTCTTCTAAACAAAACTCAATTTGATTTACATTAAAATCATCTACCCACATTTGCATCGTGTAAACATTACCAGCTGTAAGCCCTGAAAATATAACAGATTCATCTGCATCTGTATTAGCTATACAAAATATTTCAGTACCAATACTTGGACAGCCGCCATCATATATTGCAATTTCAGCGTTATTTCCAGTGACGCCAGTATAAACAACAGAACCATTTGGTGGTGCTGTAAAAGTAAAGAATAAATCAAGGTTACCTGTTGTTGTATCACAACTTGGGGTTTGAGCATCTGCGCTTGATGTAGCACAGAAAAAATCACCAGAACCAGTTACAGTATATCCATCGCAAGTGCCAGCTGCACCAACAGTGCCTAAATCCGTAGCTCCTACACAATCATTATTTGGATTATTACAATCTGACTCTTCTAAGCAGAAAGTAACTGTGTTTACATTAAAATCATCTACCCAAGCCATTAAAGTGTAATCTGAACCAGCAGTTAAGCCACTTATTAATTCTTGATCACCAGTATTTGTATTATTAGTACAAAATATTTCCGTCCCAACACCTGGACAATCATCAAAAATCGCAAATTCAATATTTGTTCCATTTGTTACTGATAATAATACATCGCCACCCGCTGGGGCTGTAAATTGATAAAATAAATCTAAATTAATTCCAGTAGCATCGCAACTTGGCAATAGTGCATCTGCACTTGCTGTTGAACACGTAAAGTCTGCTACAATTGGTACACAACTACCAGGTGCACCAACTAAACCAAGGTCTAATTTAGTACCACAATCATTATTAGTTGTATTAGCACAAATAATGCAGCTACCGTCATCAACAGTTGCACAAGCATCAAAATTAATACCCAATGGATCTGTACAACCATCTATAACTGTAGCATCACAAGCAAAGGAAAATGTTTCTGTACCTTCTAAATCAGATATACAATCGTATGCAGAGTCACCAGAAAGATCATTGGTAGGTCCATATTCACTTAATACAACACATCCCGTTTGAACTGCACAACCATTAGTTGTACCGTCTTCTGATATCAAAATAGTCAACAATTCTCCATTCCAACCATCTCCATAATCATCATAAGAACTTAAAGTTAAGGTGGTATTATCTGGTACACAAACTGTTATGTCATCAGAAGTACCATCGCCTACGAATAGACCACAATCAATTGAGGCATATATTGTAGTTCCATCTGATAAATCAAATGAGACTTCGGAAGGAAAGGCACCTGAACCATTAAAGTCAAGAGTAATTTCAGTTTCACCTGCTGGGCACTGTGCAGATAAAGCTAATGGGAATGCAATTAAAATCAATAAAATTGAGAAATAATTACATATAAAATTTGTAAATGTTTTCATAAATTCGTTTTGTATGCTATTAACTTGCAAATTAGCATAAATTCTATGAAAATTGCAACTGAATTAGAGCTAAAAATATATTAAAACTAAATTAATTATGTCAAAGAACTTACTTGAAGGAAAACGTGGAATTATTTTTGGAGCTTTAGATGATAAATCTATTGCTTGGAAAGTAGCTCAAGTTTGTAAAAATGAAGGGGCAACCTTTACTTTAACCAATGCACCAATTGCTCTAAGAATGGGCAAAATCAATGATTTGGCAGCAGCTTGTAACACTATAGTTATACCTGCAGATGCTACAAATGTTGAAGACTTAGAAAATTTATTTAAACAATCTATTGATCATTTGAGTGGAAAAATAGACTTTGTTTTGCATTCTATTGGTATGTCGCCAAATGTCAGAAAAAAGCAAGACTACACTAGTTTAAACTATGATTGGTTTCAAAAAACTTTAGATATATCTGCATTATCTTTTCACAAAGTATTACAGACAGCTTTTAAATTAGATGCATTAAATGAATGGGCTTCGGTTTTGGGCTTGAGTTATATTGCTGCACAAAAAACATTTCCAGGTTATGGAGATATGGCTGAGGCAAAATCAACTTTAGAATCTATAGCAAGAAGTTTTGGCTATCATTATGGTATTAAGAAGAAAATTAGAATCAATACAGTTTCGCAATCACCAACTATTACAACAGCAGGTTCTGGTGTTTCAGGCTTTGATGTTTTTTATGAATATGCCGATAAACTGTCTCCTTTAGGTAATGCGGATGCACAAAGTTGTGCCGAATTTTGTGCCGCTTTATTTTCAGACTATACTAAAATGATTACAATGCAAAATTTATATCACGATGGTGGCTTTTCATCGATGGGTATGAGCGATGCTATAATTGAAATGATGAGAGAATGATTTTAATGGTTAATGGTTAATGAACTTAGCTGATTTTCATTTAGAGTGAAAGTTTGAATTTTATCATTATTATTGGCTACTATAAGCAAATTCAAGTTTTGAATGTATGCCAATTTTCTTGCATCTTTATTAGCAGTCAACCCACTTTTATCGGGTGAAATTTCATTAAAAGTTCCATCGCCATTGCCAGTTAAAAGCAAGCCTGTCCCTGCATCGAAGCGAGGCGTTTCGGCTTCTGTTTGAAAGTAGTTGCCTGCAATAATTAAATCTACATTATTGTCATTATTGAAATCTTTAACAATAATATCGTTTATGGGTGCAATCTGCGCGCGCATTGGTAATTCAATGGCTTTAAAGCTTTCATTGTTTTGATTTATAAATACTTTACTGGCAAAAGTGTTTGCTTTTAAGTGTAATGATTTCTCTATTTTTTTACCTAAAATTTCATCTAATTCTGCATTTGCAAAATCATCAAATGAAGGGAATTTTTCTGCAATAAATGGCATTTGTTCTGTTGAACATTCTTTACCTCTTACAGGATGTAATTCTCCACCATATACATACTGAGCTAACACAATATCGCCTTTTCCGTTATTATCAAAATCATCATAAAATACTTGAAAAGGTTCTTTTTCGCTTGTTTTAAATTTTGAATTAAGACCAATATTTCCAGTTATTAAGTCTAATTTACCATCGTTATTTACATCTGCTGTTTTTATACTTCGCCACCAACCTTGGCTATTTGCTAAGCCCATTTCATTGGTAATGTTTACTAATTTATTATTTTTTACTGTGAAAATTGAGATGGGCATCCATTCCCCAACGATTATTAATTCTTTTTGGCCATTACCTGTTACATCTGCCCAAAGTGCATCTTTTACTAAACCTATATTTTGCAAATCAGGTGCAAATTCTGCAGATACATCTACATATTTATTATTGACCATTTGTAGTAAATAACTTTTTGGTGGTGCAGGATAATTGCCTGGTTTTATTTGACCAC
>Ga0114956_1003430_pt1 | contig 12258 bp, 8 predicted proteins | sample MaitaG_FD_87304 | JGI IMG/M metagenome (GOLD analysis project Ga0114956, IMG submission 87304) | Marine algal microbial communities from Maine, USA - Maine_Asex2 metaG | ecosystem: Host-associated > Algae > Red algae > Unclassified | place: Maine, USA | collected 2015-01-05 | reverse complement strand
TGCTTGACGCATTTGACATACCTGAAAGTGATATAGACAAGTCGCATTCTAATGACACGGAAGTCAGCATTAATCATGCTCTAGATATACTAATTAAAACAAAGGAATATCGAAACCAAAATCTATCATCGGTTACGTTAGATCACAGCCTGCTTTGTGACGATATTCTCTGTACCTGGCACTACCACTACAACTCCCGCTCTGTTGAGGATGATAACAACGAACCCTACACCCATATACTAAAGCAACTTGCACGTATATCAGACGGCATTTTCACACCGACCAATATCACAGAGACTTGGTCTAACGATTACGTCGATGTTGCTATCCAATTTCAAACAAACGATGATATTTGGTTGGTAAAAATCAACTATGGTGGCGAGGGATATCGCGGCATGCAAGACATCACCACTATCGTCAATAGCGCGAATCAATCTCTAGTCAATCAAGACCTGCAGTTCTACATGGTTAAAACATTTAACCATGTGCTCTGTATAACAGCACTAACCCATTCCAACAAAGCGTCACTGGAAACTGAACGAAATTGGATTTTTTCAGACTCTCACTAACAAGTCCTCAATAAGAACCCAAGTTGTTACAAATAAGAATCGGAACCAAACAATGAAATTAGTATCTGCGAAGGAACTTGAAGCACTGCTATCAACCGCTGATGTTAGCCAATGGAAGGAGCTTGTCTTACTTGGGTCGAGATATTCCAACTGGATGCTTGAACAAGTAAACCCTTCAAACGACATTGACCCGAAAAAAGTAATCCATTGCTATGAGTCGTGGGCCAGCTTATCACCACTACTATTTTCACAACTACAAAATATCCAGTCTCTTATTGTTCTAGGTTTTTCCATTGACGGAGATGATCTCAAAGGTATCGATGACCTACATGCAATAACCAAGCTATCCCTACTAGGTTCTAATATTGAGACTTCAGGTGCCAAGCAGCTTACAAAACTAACCAACCTAAAAACGCTGAATCTAGATTACAACAACATAGATGCCGATGGCGCAAAGGCATTATCAGCTCTTACTAATCTGACCGACTTAAGACTGCGCGGAAGCGATATTCAAGATACTGGCTTGGCACATCTTCGCGGATTAGATAATCTACAGTTTTTGAATGTTGGATGCAACGGTCTTACCAAAAAATGCGCTAACACGCTTGCAGAATTTAAAAACCTGTCGAGTTTAATTATTTGGGGCAACAGTAGCAGCAACACGATAGGTAACGACGGCGCGTTAGCGATTAGCCAACTTTCTAAATTAAAATTATTAGATGTGTCGTCCACAGATATGAGTGACGAAGGTATTAAAGCCATCGCCAAACTAACAGAACTAGAATCTTTAGCTTGCAAAAACAATAAATTAAGTTCCACAAGCATCTCTGATATCGCATCTATAAGTCGCTTAGCCTCTCTGGATATATCTAACACTCAACTCAATGAAGAAGACGTTAAGCTACTATCCAACTTATCATTACTTGACTCACTAAATATTTCGGGCTGCAATGTAACCGATGCTGGCGCACAAGCGTTAAGCTCTCTTAAAAAGCTTACTGAGCTAAGCATTCGAAATAATCAACTATCAGCACTAGGTGCACAGGCAGTTGCAAGCCTACCCGCCTTGAACTTTCTAGATATCTGCAGGAACCCCATAGGCGATGACGGTCTTATCGCACTGTGTGCCTTAATATATTTAGAGACACTAGAGGCTGGAGAGTACGACGTAGGAGAGAGCCACATTAGCAATGATGGGCTAGTAGATCTTACAAAGCTAAACAAACTGAAATCTCTAAACCTCTCTAAATGCAACATTAGTGATGAGGGCGTAGCACTGATCGCAAAACTTGCCGGATTGCAGAAACTCAACTTATCCTACAATAGCAATAGTGAAAAGTTGCGCATAACAGACAAAAGCGCAGCTGAACTAGCCAAGCTAAACCAATTAACATCACTGAATTTGGTTGGAAATGACGTCGGTGATGAGGGAGCAATTACATTATGCAGCTTGCCTTCACTAAGCCATCTAAATTTATCAAAGTCATGGGCATGTTCAGATGAATCAAAAATCAGCGACGATGGCGCTATAGCGCTTGCTAATTGCGCCACGTTGGAATCGTTAGACCTATACGGCAACGACATTTCAACACACGGCGCTAGAGTAATCCTAAGCGCTTGGGAGAAGCGCGAGTCTACAGTACGCTTATCCCACTTAGACCTTGGCTTTAATGACGCTATAGATAGAGAGCTAAAAGAAACTGTACTATCTGTTTCCGCCAGCATGCCAGAACGTATGGACCTGTACCGCAGCTATGCGTCGAAGCATGTCAACATCCCACCAAAGATCGAGAAAGTAATTGAGAAGAAAATTGATACTGACGAACCACATGTCGAACATGCGCCTAAATCAAGTTTCACATCATCTATAAACCGGATATCCGAGGGCGATGCACCCGCTACGCTTAATATAGCGGACCATAATGACGACCCTCCTAACGACGAAGAACAGATCTCGTCAGAGGATAAAGTAGAGGCATTCTTCAATTCAATTTGGTTTAAACTAATTATGGGATTAGGTTTGATAGCTGTATTTATTTATAGTTTTTCTAAATAAAGGCAAATTCTATTTGTCACTTTTTTCCTGATAGGTTAACAACCGCTTGCGCATTGTTATTCGTGCTGAATTCTGACTAGAGTTTAAATATCTCATCGAAACCACTGTCTTATCTCCACCACTTTTAGCCATCCTCTTTTTTTCATCGATACGTAGCGTGTTTGCGTGTTCGAACGGAACGCAACAAACAAACAAACAAACAAACAAACAAACAAACAAACAAACAAACAAACAAAATGTTAATACATCGATTGTGAAGCACCACTACTTTTAAGCACTGGATCTATTTTCTAATCTCTGTATACTCCGCAAGCATGAACTGCCTACACACATACCCGAACGCAACAGATGCAAACCAGAGTCGCTTTAACGCGATCGAGGAACGGTGTGTGCGGCTTTAATACTTTCAGTTAGTTTGAATTTATTAAGGCCCGCCGCAAGCGGGCTTTTTTTTGGCCGTCATATACACCCTAAAACTGCCATTGCCTAAGAAAACAGCCATCAAAGGTACAGTTCAAATTAGAAGTACTAGTTAGCGCTATGTCACAAGGACTATAAGCGCGTAATTTAATGGAGACGATCATGAAAGATCGACATAAATACACAGGAAAAGATTTAATCAACTTAGGTTGTACGCAAGGCCCTGAGCTCGGCGAAGTATTGCGCATCGTCAATGAAAAAGCGCATAGCCATGATGAAGTACTCGCAGTGATCAAACACTTTGAGCCACCGCCAACACTTGCGCAACACAGTGAGCCTGCACCCTGCCAGTACAACATCACTGCCAGTAATGATGTCGAGCGAAACAACGTCGAACAGGTGCGCGCTACAATGGATGTTGTATTGCGAACACCGGTGGCAATCGAAGGCGTGGTTATGCCTGATGCGTGCCCTGCAGGTTCGATAGGCACCATACCGGTCGGTGGTGTTGTCGCTGTACGCAACGCCATTATTCCCGGTATGCATTCTGCTGATATTTGCTGCTCTTTGATGGCAACGGTGTTCGAGAAATCAACACCAAAACAAGTGATGGAAGCTGCGCACAAGGCAACACATTTTGGACCTGGTGGCCGCGAGAAAGAGCGAGCGGTGACTCTGCCTGATAGCTTACTTAAGTCAGTTGATGCGCTGCCTTATCCGGGACTGAAAGACATTGCTCGTATGCATATGGGAACACAGGGCGATGGCAATCACTTTTTGTACGTGGGCACTTTGGAGTCCACTGGTCATACGGTCATGGTGACGCATCACGGTTCAAGAGGTTTCGGTGCGCGTCTATACAAAGAAGGCATGAAGGCGGCCCTGCGCTGGCGTGACAAGTTGTCTCCATCAACCAGCAATGCCAACGCCTGGATTCCGTTTGACAATAACGAAGGGTTGCAGTATTGGAATGCATTGCAAGTGGTTCGCGACTGGACGTTGCACAATCACACATGCTTGCATGACTTAACCCTAGACGCTATTAACGGTGAAGTTCGTACTCGGTTCTGGAACGAGCACAATTTTGTGTTTCGCGAGCAAACAGAAGATAGCAATGTGTTTTGGCATGCTAAAGGTGCGACACCGATACACAACGATTTTTTGCCCGACACTAGTGGAGTGCAAATCGTGCCGTTAAACATGGCAGAACCAGTGTTGTTTGTTAAAGGCACACGTAACGATACGAATCGTGGTTTTGCACCACATGGTGCTGGACGTAACATGAGTCGTACGCAACATAAGAAGCGAATGGCCGGTCGTACTGAAGCTGAAATACTAAAAGCTGAAACCGATGGGTTGGATGTACGTTTCTATACGGGTGTCACTGATATTTCAGAGTTACCCAGTGCATACAAGAACGCAAAGTCAGTTACCGCTGACATGCACCAGTTTGGCCTTGCAGAAGTTGTGGATCGTGTGTTGCCGTATGGGTCTATCATGGCAGGTGATGGTGGTCGAAATGCATCTTGGCGTAAAAAGCGTAAAGACAAGACGCAGCAAAAGATGCAGTGGCAAGGCGACAAGCAAAAACGTATGGGTCGCTAGTTAAGGGTGTCGTCGACTGTGGTCGGCGACATGTCGCGTTAACGCAACCCAGTCACAATCTGCCAAGAGGAATTCCAACCTGAACTCCTTCATACGTACCAGCGCAACTCAATTTCACTTTATTTTAGTCAGCCTATTCTGGCCCATCACCTATAAATGAATGACCTTCAGCCGAATGGGTGATTCGAAGTCATTAATCGCGTTATAGAGTCTCATCAGGTTCGCTGTCGTCGGCGTAATTACCTGTAAATACAAAAGGTTTTCTGTTATGAATGTCCCCCCACCCCCAAAAGAAAAACAAAAATGCACACTGAATAGGTTCGGTCGTTGTTTTAGTATTATTTCGCTCATGGTCAGCGCCCCCGCTATGGCGCAGAATGTCGACTTTGCTGATGATTTTTCGGTTGATTCTATTAGCTACTCTAGTGGTACCTTTTCCAATAATATCGGCGTAAGCACAGCAACAGTTGTACTCGGTGGCATTCGGCTCGAAGCGATGGATACCGGTGATGGGTCTCGCAGGTATATCGATTTGGCTAAGCCTTCTGACTCGTTAGAAGTTAGCGCGGTATTCGATCCAGCAACCTCCTTACCGGGTTCATCAAACGCACAGCTCTATGTGTCGGGTATTTTATATAACGATGTTGGTGATCTAACATCTAATTCGCCATCCAGTAACGGTGATGTCATTGTGGGCATCGACTTAATAATTGATGGCCAGGGTGGCTCGGCAGCTAATGCCTGCATTAACCGAATAGATGCGAATGATGACTTTGTTGGCGCAGGTCTTTTCGACGGTCAAAATTGTGTTCTACTAGACAGCCCACCTGTGTTGCCAGGGCAGATGTTTACACTTGGTTATTCACTCGATAGAGCGACATCAACATTGACCTTCTCATTTAATAATGTGACTCAATCAGTGGCTATACCAACGCCGTTTTATCAACCAAGAAATCTGAATAATCGCATTGATATTCAACACTTCAATGGCGCTGGCCAAGCGGTTATTCTTTTAAATTCGATAACAACCGATGATGGGAAAGATGACTTCGCTGGAATAACACCGGTGATTGACCGGTATCGACCGTTCTATAGCTTAGACGGCGTCGACAGTACCGTAGCATTAGTTGACGGCCGAGTGCGATTAACAGAATATTCCCTTGATGATAATAATAGATCCATTCAAATTCAGCAAAATAGTAACGGCGACTACATAGAGGCTTTGTTAGAAATTTCGAGTGAATCTGATATCTCACATTAGGTTCACGTCTTTACGCAAGCATTGAATCAAATTTATATAACGATACTGCCGATGGCGGCTTTGATGGCTCAACTGGTGAAGTACAAGCGCGAATTGACATTCGTGTTTTTGCTGATGGCACGCGCAGTATCGAATATTGCTTACGCCGCGTTGACGACGCAGACTCTAATAATCGTTCCGGTTTGTTAGATGGCGGCAGAACTTGTCTTGCCTTTCCTATGCTCGTAGAGTTAGATCAAGCTTATCGGGTTGCTATATGCTTGATCGCAATGCAGCGGTAGTCACATTCCGCATAGACGGTCTGAGTGTTACACAGGCGCTCAGCACAACAGTGTTTGCAGCAGCGGAACCCTACAGAATAGTTAATTTTTCAGCGGAAAGTGGAGCAAATTTTATTGGCTATGTCGATGATATTCGCACAGCCCCTGCCGCATTAACACCCTCGGAAGTTCAGGCTGGCAACTCAGAACCTCCAGCTTTTCCAGTGGCTCCTGACCCTGCATCGTTTATCGTAGACAGCACCATAGCAAAACCGTTTGAAGATCTACAAACGTTAGATTTCATCGCAGGCTGCGCAATTTGGATATTTGGGATCAACGCGGTAGTCGCGGCCAATCAAGCATTGAATACATTGAAGATGCAGCAGCGATTGAAGTAAGCGCAAATAGTCTTAATGAAGACAATAGCAACTCAGGCCAACTATGGGTATCGGGTGTGAGTGACGGCATTTACGCCACGGTCAGTTTGTCGGGAAGAACACAACTACCTGTTGAATCCAGTGCACAAGCGCGTATAGGTATAAGGGGCGTTTTTCACAATGAATCAGCCGATGGCGGAATGGACGGACAAGATGGCGACATTTTTGTTGAGTTACTCCTGCGCTTAAGAGGCGATGGGCGTCGACAGATCAGTTTCTACATGGCCCGCAACAATGCCGATGGGAATAGTGATGGTTATCGTATATTAGAAGATGGTGATGACAGCGCAAACTTTGATTTAACTCCCGAACTTGATAAGCCCTACGAGCTGGGTATTTCAATTGATCGTGAGCGTGCAGTATTGATATTCACAGTTGATGAATTGATAAGAGAAGTTAAACTTCCAACAGCGGCATTTATTCCAGCGCGTTCTGAAGCGAGCGTTTTAGTTGATCACAGGGGTTCTTCGGGTTTAGCTGCAGGGCGAATCCACGCCGTGCGCACAGCAACGGTTGATGAGAACTTCGCCCTGGGCGTACCGGCGATGGGTCCCGCTATGCCGAATACTGCGTGCTTCGTAAGGATGTTGAAGGCAATTTTATAGACTTAATTACCGCGACTGAAGACGACTGTTTGCGCTTTGAGAGTACCGTGGAGTTTGATACACCATACTCAGCGTCCATAGATTTGGACAGAGTGGGTTCGCAGGTGGTGTTCAGTTTAGACAATGAATCTATCGTTTATGACATCACCACTGGTATCTTCGATGCGGGTAGTGCATTTGAAAGTGTCACTGCCAGCTCCTCCGATGGCAGTATCACTATTGCCTACGCTGACGATTTAGCCTACTCGGCAACTCCCGTACCAATTGCACAATCACAATCAGCTTTGGTTCTTGATTCGAGTTCTAGTACTGGTACTGGTACTGGTACTGGTACTGGTACTGGTGGATCGGCTGGTGATAGTGGGTCTGGCGGCAAGTCAAGTGGCGGGTGTTCGATAATCAATGCAAAAGGCAATGATCCTCTGCTGGCGATTTTGGGCATGCTTGCGTTACTAGGCTTGCTAAGACGTTGGCGATCAATTGGTCTTAGCACTAGCATTGCCGATTTAGATACAGATGTAGAAGTAGATGTAGAAGTAGAAGTAGAAGTAGAAGTAGAAGTAGAAGTAGAAGTAGAAGTAGAAGTAGAAGTAGAAGTAGAAGTAGAAGTAGAAGGCGTCACTATTTGTGACGCCTTTTTACCAGAGGATTCGATTGCCAGCCGCATCCTGCAAGCGCTACTATGGTGTTGAGCACTATACTAGGGGTAGTTACAAACGATGGCCACGTCAAACGATATAGGACCTCATGATAACCAGTCGGTTGCGGTTAATGCCATTCTTACCGTTCCGGATAGTGATCAGTCATCAATATCAGACTTCCTTTCTTATGTAGATGAAAATCGTTTTTCACCGATCGCAAGAATGTGTGGATTACCGGTTTATCGGCTCAACGATATTGAAACCAACAACCATTGCTACATGAGCAATGAGCGCTCAAATGTTAAGCCATCTGGTTTTGTCGCTGATAAATTTGCACTTTTCGGTGAGTACATCGTTTTTTCTGGTACATCAACCTTGGCCGATGGTGAGCTGGAAAGCTATCTGGTATCACAAGATATAGTGAATATTGCATTGCTACGTATCGGCAAAGTGGAGCTAACTCCTGCCGAGGTAAGACTTACTGTTCAGCTACTCTCTGGATTAGTATTAAAAATGGCTGCCAACCAAGACAACGTATCGGTAGAAACCAAGCGATCGCAATTAAAATCGGTATTGCATAAACTCGATGTTGGCAGGCAGCAAGATATTATGTTGATATTGCTACCTGAATTAGTGCGGATAACCGACCCTCAATCGTGGGACGGTGACGGGCAGAGACTCTTTAATCTTTATGCTGGAAAGTATTTGCCAACAAGCGTCAGGTGTCAAAGTCTTACCGACCGACAAGGCAGGAGTGTACGAATTGTTGACTACGGTCCACTGCGTGGTCAGCCAGTTTTAATTCTCCACTCCATGATCTTTCCCGATATTACTGAACAAGACGTTGCTTTCGCTGTACAGCACAACCTACGTATTATCGTGCCGCTTCGCCCTGGAATTTTGGAAACATCGCCAACTCACAAACCCGTTCATCAGTACGCGGAAGATACGTTGCATGGAATTGAACTGGCTTGGATACACATGTGTGGCGAACCAGTTGAAGTTATAGCGATGGTATCCAGCGCTTGGCATGCAGTTGCTTTTGCCCAAGCTAATCCAGAAAAAGTGCGAAGCATTTCATTTGCTGCAACTTGTTTTAGTGCCGGTAAGTATGAAAATAGCCTTGTCTATTTCGGTAGTAGTGTTGCAGAGCTGTGTAGTCGAAATGTTTGGCTTATGACAAAAACGGTCGATTTTATTCGCAGCAATGTCAATGAGCTTGCTCGATTCAGAACGACCATTAGTCGAATTTTTAAAAACAGCAAACCAGACATGGAAATTCTTGATAGCGAATTTGAAGGGCCAAATAACGGCAGACGCCTGATGATGGCTATGCTTGAATCTCCCGAATCGGTTAAACACGACTACTTTAACCAAGTTAACTTTCACTGGCCCAGTATCGAATCAATTGAAGCACCTGTTCGGTTCGTCCATGGAGCGAAGGATTCTATTCACAAATTGACGGATGTTGAAAAATTGATACGCGGTATCGGGAATGCACCACTGGTTGTTTTCAAATCAGCTGGACACATCATGCAGTACGAACACTTTCACCAATTACTAAGTGTTTGTTTGTTGCTTGACGACGTTGAAGTACCCAAGTAGTCGCTCCCAAGTGTTTTTCTACTACAGACGCAATTAAACACCAATTACGAATCTAACAAGAACTGTGACGTCGCAAACTAATATACCAGCCTGAAACTTGTTCTCAACAGGCCTGTCATAATGCAACCATCAATAAACTAGCATTGCCAGTATGACCTTGCCCTGCAGTATCGACAATCACGCTCAGACTAAATTTCGCAGTATTGCGCTACTTATTATTGCCGAAATTCTGGCGATGAGTCTTTGGTTTGTATCAGCCGCCATTCTGGTTGATATGTCCAATGAGGCGAATCTATCACCCAGTGTGCAAGCGGCACTGTCGTCAGCAGTCCAAGCAGGATTCGTTATTGGCGCTGTACTGTCCGCCGTGTTCGGACTGGCTGATCGTTATGAACCAAGATTCGTTTTCGCGTTTTTCTGTTTGGTTGCAGCCATCGCCAACGCCCTATTGTTAGTTGCCGTTCCCGGCAGCATCAGTGCCATTGTGCTGCGCGGTATAACCGGCGCATCTTTGGCTGGCGTCTACCCCGTTGGTATGAAGATCGCGGTTGGTTGGGGACAAAAAGATCGAGGGTTACTGGTTGGTTTGCTAGTCGGCGGGCTTACGCTTGGTTCGGCCTCCCCACATCTATTGGCATTTCTAGGCGGCGCTGATTGGCGCAGTACCGTACTGGCCGCTAGTGCGCTTGCAGTGGCTGCCGCAGTTATCGTACTGGCAGTAAAGAACGGCCCCTTTCATACTAAAGCTACGGCATTTAACCCAGGAGTCATCACTGAAGCTTGGACTAACAAAGCTATTCGACGCGCCTATGGTGGATATCTGGGACATATGTGGGAGCTCTACGCCATGTGGAGTTGGATTGGCGTTGCCCTAGTGGTCAGCTTTATGTCACATATGCCAGAAGCCGATGCTACACAATTCGCAAAGTTAATGGCTTTTATCATTATCGCTAGTGGTGCTGTGAGCTGTGGCATCGCAGGTTGGGTCGCCGACAGAATTGGGAAAGCGGAACTGACTATTATTGCTATGGCTGTGAGCGGTTTATGCGCTTTATTGTTCGCACTAACCTTTGGCGGTAGCGTATGGCTAACCGTCGTTATTTCCATTGTTTGGGGTATTGCGATAATCCCAGACTCTGCACAATTTTCTGTATTAGTGGCAGACCATGCACAAGGCGATCAAGCAGGCTCTCTGCTGACCTTCCAAACTGCACTCGGCTTTGCCCTGACTATTGCGACGGTGCAACTTGCGCCCGTCATTGCCGCGCAAGTTAGCTGGCCTGTAATGATGGCGCTATTGGCGCTAGGCCCAGCGTTTGGCATCTATTCTATGTGGGGACTAAAAAAACCATCCATCACTACAACAAATTGAGGTAAACCTTGCTTATACTTTACTCAACATGGAAATCACAACCGCCTGCAAACGGGCATCCCGCATAGCGAAAATCCTGCTAAGCCTCTTGCTCACTATTTGCCCGTTTAACGGTCATAGCGCTGAGTATCAGCATTCCTATCCAGTTACCGGCTCGACTGTTGAAGAGCTTCTGGACCAGATAGATCGCAACAGCCACAGTCCGGACGGTGCGTTTGGCTACACCAAACTTAACACCAATGTTGGTTGGACAGCTGTTGTGGGCAGCGATGATATTTGTGAAATAGAGTCGGTTAACTTTACGTACGACATAACCATATACATGCCTGATTGGATTGAAAAGCACACAGCTAAACAGTGCCTGCAAGATAACTGGGATTCGGTGTGGCTTGAGATACAACTCCATGAAGAACAGCATCGTAATCTATACCGATTACTCGACACTATCGACATTGAACAACGCATAAGCTCAATCAAACCTAAATCCTCGTGCGATGCATTGAAGGTTGCGGTGAATGAGGAAGTCGAAAAGATTCTTGATGCCAATGATCTACTGCACGATCTGTTTCACGCAGCGGATACCATTCCCATTTTATGGGATTGCTAGTGCCCATCGCGGGATATCAAATATCAGGTGTTGTTTCTACTGAATGCATGTTCATTCCAGGAACATTGGATGATGTGATGGTTTTAACACAGTGTTCAACGAACGCTTGTATGGTAAAAGAACTTCGAGCACCTTCAGCCATGACCAATCCCATTTTCAAATAAGGCAAATCGCAATCCAAAGGGATGTAGCACACCTTTTTCCCATCAGGAGATAGATCGTTCTGGGGCCGCAAATTAGCAATCGAATAACCAAATCCGTTAGCGACTAAACTTCGCATCACTGCCATATCTTTTGTTCGTTCTGCAATAACAGGCTTAACTCCGATTTGCGTGAAAAACGAAGTGAAGTACACGTTGCTATGTGGAAGATCAAGCAGAACCATTGCATAGTCTTGCAAATCACTCACAGCTACCGTTGATAGGTGCGCTAGCGGATGCCCCTCATGAACAAGAACGAATGGAGGCAGCTCCACTAGTGGAAAAAATTCAAGATCGGCAGGAATGTCGAGGTTATAGCTCAAAGCGATATCGATTTTCGCGCCTCGTATGTGGTCGAATATATCGCTTTGATGCAGCTCGAACTGATTTACGCGCACATCGGGGTATGTGGTTTGAAAACTTCTTCGTAAGCTTGGAAAGATAAGTTGCGCAAAACTTAAATAACAACCAATCGACAATGAGCCACGTACAGCCTGCGTGATATCTCCAGCGATTTCATTGAGCTGTGCAGCTTCTGCAATTAATTTTTTTGCTTGGATTAACATTTGCGAACCAGCATCGGTCAAGGTAAGACCTTTCGCATGCTTACGCACAAAAAG
>Ga0114956_1003426_pt1 | contig 12266 bp, 8 predicted proteins | sample MaitaG_FD_87304 | JGI IMG/M metagenome (GOLD analysis project Ga0114956, IMG submission 87304) | Marine algal microbial communities from Maine, USA - Maine_Asex2 metaG | ecosystem: Host-associated > Algae > Red algae > Unclassified | place: Maine, USA | collected 2015-01-05 | reverse complement strand
AGAGGTTTTGTTCATAGTTTTTGCTTTGAAAGCCGCATAAATGTTGATATTTTCAGGATTTTAAAGTGAAAAATATGGACAAAATATCCTGTCAAGAATCTGCATTTATTTAGTTCGCATTCCATTAGTACTGTTTATTTGGTGATTTGTTCTTTTGTTTATCCTGTTCTTTTGGATACTTTCCTGTTAAACAGATAAACAATTTAAACAAAAAAAGCTTTCTTGCGATCGCCCTAAAGGAATATCTTAGGAATGCGAATAAAATAGAACTAACTAACGGTAAAAAATAACTCAGCCATTTGGACGGTTTATTTTACCGTTACTAAGTACTCTGTAACAGAAATTCTTTAATATTATGAGCATGTCTTTTCATTCAACTCTTCGTCACGTACTCACCTTGATAGCTAAGGCTATCAGGTTCCGTGCGTTTCTCGATTTGAATAAAAATGCATAGCTCATAATATCAAACAACTTTTGTTACAGAATACTAAGAGTATGCCTAAATAAATTGAACAGCATCTATAATTGTTAATAATAATTATTTTTTTCCAAAAAATATATTTTGAAAAAGACAATTAGGGAATAAAAATTAAAATCCAATAACATTAATCATATATTGTGCGTTTTTTAACGGATTCATTAGATAAAAACTTATATCACAAAATTAACTAATTACATTTTTAAAAAATAATAAATATGAATTTGACACGAATTAGTCTCATTTTTTTCATTACCATACTAAGTATTGTTTCCATCAATGCTCAAAATTCTGCTCCTAATGGATGGTGGCGAATGGATGCTAAAATGGATAATTATAATGGTGTGAGTATTGAAAAAGCTTACAAAACGATTTTGAAAGAAAAAAAATCTCAGACAGTTATTGTTGCCGTTATTGATAGTGGAGTCGATGCAAAACATGAAGATTTGAAAAATGTCATGTGGGTCAATAAAGGTGAAATTGCTGGAAATGGAATTGACGATGACAAAAATGGTTATGTAGATGACATCAACGGTTGGAATTTTTTAGGAAATAAAAATGGTGAAAACGTTGAACATGAAACTTTGGAAGTAACTCGACTATATGCTAAATATAAAACTATGTTTGATAAGGCTGACCGAGATAAGCTTTCAAAGAAAGACAAAAAATTGTATGACAAATATTTAACCTACAAAGAAGAAGTTGAGAAAAAGCAAAAGAGTGCGCAAAAACAATTAGATGAGTTTAATGGTTACGCTCCTTTTGTGATTAGTTCTTTGGAAGCTTTTGGAAAATCTATGAAGGGAAAACCTTTGACGGAAGAAAATTTAAAGAATTTAAAAGCAGATGAATTAAGTCCTGAAGCACAGCAAGGTTTTGCTATTCTTAAAAATGTGCAAGATCAAGGAATGACCGTAGAAAGTGTGGATGACATTATTGAAATGCTTAATCAAGAAGGAAATCATTATAAAGGAAGAGCAGAATATATGTATAATCCTGATTATGATTCTCGAAAAATTGTTGGTGACAACTATGCTGATTCTTACGAAAAAGGATATGGAAATAATGACATCATTGCTTCTGACCCGATGCACGGAACGCACGTAGCTGGAATTATTGGAGCAGATAGAACGAATGATTTAGGTATCAAAGGGGTGGCCGATAATGTTCAGATTATGGGAATTAGAATATTGGCGGATGGTGATGAAAGAGATAAAGATGTGGCAAATGCTATTATTTATGCAGTTGATAATGGAGCGAGTGTCATCAATATGAGTTTTGGAAAAGGACATGCTTGGGACAAAAAAGCAGTTGACAAGGCAGTAAAATATGCTGCAAAGAATGATGTTCTTTTGGTGCATGCTGCTGGAAATGATGGAAAAGATAATGACTCAACTGAAAACTATCCAAATGACTCTTATATGAAAAAGAGATTCCTCAGAAAGAATAAAGTTAAATATGTAAAAAACTGGATTGAAGTAGGTGCATCTTCTTGGGAAAAAGATGAAAAAATTGCAGCTCCTTTCTCTAACTATGGTGCGGATAAGGTTGACGTTTTTGCTCCAGGCATGCAAATTTATTCTACTACTCCTGATGGTACTTACCAAAATCAGCAAGGAACTTCCATGGCTTCGCCAGTTGTTGCGGGTGTTGCTGCTGTCTTGAGATCTTACTACCCTGCCTTGACTGCAGAACAAGTAAAAGATATTATCATGAAAACTTCAGTTCCAGTTTCAGGTAAAGTGATTAAGCCAGGAACGGATGATGAAAAAGTTCCTTTTAAAAGTTTGGGACAATCTGGTGGTTTGATCAATGCTTATGAAGCACTCAAATTGGCAGCTAAAACGAAGGGAAAGAAAAAAGTAAAGTCACCTAAAGCTTAGTTGGTTTAATCGTTTATTTGTTTAACTGTTTATTGGGTAAACAGTTAAACAAATAAACGATTAAATAATTGGGCTAAAAATCACCTCGCCTCATCCAAAATCAAGTCCAAAATCACTTTTTCTTTTTCCCTTAAAACGGTAATTTTTACCTCATCATTTGGTTTGTAATTTTCCAAAATAAGTCTTAAATCCTTTTTAGAGTTAACTGGATTTTTGTCAATTCCAATTATCACATCACCCAAAATAATTTTCCCAAATTGATCTCGATAAGTTGGTTTCAATCCAGCTTTTTCTGCACCACTTTTTTTATTTACATTCATTACTAAAACGCCTTTGATTCCCAAGCGAGATAGTGCTCGTTCGGGAGCTAATTCAATTCCTAAGGTTGGTCTTAAAATTTTTCCATGCTTGATTAATTCTGGAATTACCCACTTGACCGCATCTACAGGAATAGAAAATCCGATACCAGCATAAGCACCCGAAGGACTATAAATTGAGGTGTTGACTCCAATTAATTCACCGCTTGAATCTAGTAATGGGCCGCCCGAATTTCCTGGATTAATTGCGGCATCTGTTTGTACCGCATCTTTAATTATCGAACCATCCACTCCATTTATTTCTCGCCCCAAAGCACTAATCACACCAGTCGTCAAAGTCTGATCAAATCCAAAAGGATTACCAATCGCATAAACCGACTGCCCCACTAATAAATCATCAGAAGAACCGACTGGAATCGGTCTTAATAAATTATCAGGTGCATCTATTTTCAAAACAGCTAAGTCTTTTTCAGGGGCATAACCAACTAGCGTCGCCGCCCAAGTTGTCTGATCTGCCAAGGTAACTTGCGCTCGATCTGCTCCTTGAATCACGTGAAAATTAGTAATAATATGACCATCTTCATCCCACACAAATCCAGAGCCAGTTCCCCTTGGAATTTCAGTTATATTTTGTGACCAAAAGTCTTTCCGAACATTTGAGGTGGTAATAAATGCAACACTTGGAGTAGATGTCTCAAACAACTTTATGGTTGCTAACTCGCTGTCATTCAACCCTTTACGATTAGAAATTTCGTTAATGCTTTCTTCCTCCTGTGCTAAGATAGATTGAGCTGAAGTTGAGTCTTTTGCTTTCCAAGAACTTCCTAGCAAAAACCCACCGACTAATAATAATGTACCAAAAATGATTTTGAAAAATGATTTCATAGTAATTTAATTTTTAATAAGACTCAATTAAACGAGTCGCAAAAATAAAATATAATCCATAATTTTGAAAGTGAATTTATTATCTTACGCCTCTTAAATCCAACGAAAATTAAAATTAATAATTTTACGATGCCGGAACAAACTGATGCTAACGCTCCTCAATTTTTGAATAAAATTTGGGATTTTTTCTATAACCTTTTGGATCTAAAAGATGGTTTGGACAAAGAAGGAACCATCATCAATATCAAAAGTAATAAAGAAATGAAAGGAGCCAATGCTTGGCTTTTGATGTGTTCCATTCTTATTGCTTCTCTTGGGTTAGACTTAAATTCACCTGCTGTCATTATTGGTGCCATGCTTATTTCACCATTGATGTCTCCTATTTTGGGAATTGGATTAGGCATAGGAATCAATGATCGAAATACTTTAAATGTTTCAGCATATCATTTGATGATTGCCATTGGAATTGCGTTGGTTACTAGTACTTTATATTTTGCCATAACGAGTTGGTTAGAAATTGGAAAAGGTTTTACTGATGAAATAAAAGGTAGAACAGGCCCCACTATCTTGGATGCGATGGTCGCTTTGATCGGTGGATTGGCAGGTATCATTTCAAGTTCTCGAAAAGATAAATCCAACGCCATTCCAGGTGTCGCAATCGCAACTGCATTGATGCCTCCCCTATGCGTAACTGGTTATGGAATCGCTCAGTTTTTTGGTTACCTGATCGGAGCGGAAAATATCAATTTGGACTTTGCAAATATCATGTTCAACTCATTTTTCCTTTTTGTATTAAATGCCACTTTAGTTGCCTTGGGAACTTATTCTATTGTTCGATTTATGGATTTCCCGACTCGATCTTTTGCCTCAACGAAAGAAGAAAAGCGATCAAAGTTTATTTTGTATTTTACAAGTTTTGTGCTTTTAAGTGTGAGTATTTTTACTACTTATAGAATTATTGAAGACAATAATAAAATGGAAAAAATAGAAACGTTTATCCAAAAAGAACTAAATGATAGTAGAGTTATCACCAGAAGTATTACTAAAAATTTTGCCAGTCAAAAGTTTGAAGTAAAGATAAGTTGTATGAGAAATTTGAATCAACAGCAACAAGTTGATTACAATCAACTACTCAAATCTAAATATAAAGTGGACGATGCAATCGTTACTTTTACCACCCCCAGCAATGAAGAACTCAACAGAATAGAAGCAGAAAGTGATAAAGAAATTGTGAGTGTTAGAACTGATCTTGCAAAAATTAGTAATCGACTTGATTCTCTAAATCTTTATCATCAAGAGGTACTGGCCAAGGCAGAAAATGAAAAAATTAAAAAATTAAAATCTATCGCTCTAAATAATTTTGAATCATTGAAAGACATCAAATGTTATCTTCCCCTTGATAAAAAAAATCCGCCCGCAGTAATCGTGCAATGGAAAAAGAAACCTTCTTTAAATGATCTCAAAAACGAAGAACAAAAAATCAAAACCTTAGTTTCAACCTTGATGGAATTTGATACGTTGATTTTGACTAACTATTAAATTAATGGTGAATGATTAACACCATTAATTGTTAGCACCCAATGGTCCTAAGTTCATGTTCACAATTATTCATCATTAACCGTTAACCATTAACCGTTAATTAAGCCCACTTTTCCGTAGCGATCATTGCCCTCGGATAATCCAATCCCAACTTCAAGTGAAAGTCATTTTGTTCATCATCTGAAAGAATATCTGGGCGATGGATTTTTTCCACAGGAAGTTCAGAAAGTTCTGGCAACCAATACTTTACATATTTCCCATCTGAATCATATCTTTTTGCTTGCGATAAAATATTAAAGTAACGATTCTCTCTTGGATCACTTCCCACTCCCGCAATGTAATTCCAATTTCCCCAATTCGAACAAGGATCATAGTCAATCAATATCGACTCAAAATACTCTGCCCCCATTTGCCAATTTACTTTCAAATCTTTTACTAAAAAACTCGCCACATTCTGTCTTCCTCGATTGGACATAAAACCAGTTGCCGCCAACTCCCGCATATTTGCATCAATAAAAGGAACGCCAGTTCGACCATCAATCCAAAGCTGCAACAAGTCACGATTATTTTTCCAAGTAGCATCAATTTCTTCTTTTATTCCACCTTTTTGAAAAATTTTATTCCCATGTTTTTTTCCCATAAATCGGAAAAAGTCTCTCCACATCAATTCAAAAAACATCCAATAAGTCGAATCATTTTTAGTGCGCTCTGCCTCGTATCGCTGCAGTTCCCAAAAAATTAATTTTGGAGAAAGACAACCTTGCGCCAACCATGCAGAAAATTTTGAAGAGTAATTAGCTCCTAATAATTCATTTCGAGTTTTTTTATAAGTAGCAATGGCATCAGTATTCCAAAGATAATCTTTCACCCTTTGCAGCGCTTCTGTTTCGCCACCTTTGAATGCAAGAACAGCACGTTCATCCGCCCCTTTTTTCTCATGACCAAAATCTCCTATCGTTGGTATCTCACCGATTTCGATTTCGCAAGTGAGGGGTTCAAATTGTTCGGTCGGCGCAGCCAAAGGTTCTCTAATTTTCACGAATCGTTCCACCTCTTTTCTAAAAGTACTAAAGGTGTCGGGACAATGTGGAACTGGAAATGGGAGATCACCGGTGTAATACAACATTTTTCCTCGTGAGAAAATAATCTCCTGCCCGATAGTCCATAATTTTTTTTCCAAAGCATCCTGAACCATCACTTCTTCCTGCATTCGCTCCCGATTACAAAATACCCACGAAGATTTTATTTTTTGTGCAATCTCGAAAATTTCATCTTCTGGCTTCCCTACTCTAACCACCAAATCACTTCCCAATTTTTTTAATGAATTGCGCAAATCTTCCACACTCTCGATGATAAATTGAGCTCGATGCTGAGCTGTTTTTTTAAACCCAAATTTCGTCTCTCCCTTAAAAACTCTTTCATCAAAAATAAAAACTGGAATCACTTCTACTCCACTTCTCATTGCATGCAAGAGAGATTCATTATCATGTAATCTTAAATCTTGTCGAAACCAAACGATGACTCTTTGCTTTTTCATACGAACGTATTTATGGGTTTTGAAATCATTAAGTAAGAGAGCAGTATTAAGTGTTGAATTTTAAGTGCAAGATTTTTGTGATAGTTTTTCTCAAAAAATCATTGCATAGCCTGCGTTATGGAATTATATTTTGAGGAAAAATAGCGCAAAAAGATGTACTTAAAAACTACACTTAATATTGCCAAAGAACTTAAACTTGTAACAACTAAAACCACATTAAGTTGGATTTTTTTTGGTAAAAATTAAGGCGGGTGAAGTATTTTTTTCTTAGGATATTTTTCTTAAAAAAGATAAACCCCTCGGAACGCAAAGGTAGGAATTAAATCTTTTGAGTGAGTAGGAAAACTCATTCTAATATCGATTCCCCAGTTATTATTTAGAAAAAATGTTCCGCCAAAATTCACTAAAAACGAATGCTCTTTTTTCCAAACAATCTGATTAGACACATCAATATTTTCTGCTTCAATTTTATTACTCAAAACTTGAGCAAAGGAAAAACCTGCTCGCAACCATCCTTTGCGATCACTCCATTCATCACTTTGTTGCAATTGATAATTAAGTTGAATCGGCACTTCTATAAAATTCAATTTCACTTTAGAATAATTCAAATCTGGAAAAAAATCAACTTTTAGATAATCGCCATTTTGACACCAAAGCAATTCTAAAGAAATATGTAAATGTTTTGTTACACTAGCAATTCCGACGACTCCAGCATTCCACCCAATAAAACCATCCAAACCTTCTCCTCCTAAACTAGAAGAATTCAGCCCAGCAATTATTCCAGCATTAAATCATTTTTTATGAAAAAAATCTTCGGCATTTCCATTTTGAGCAAATTAAAAAAGCGGAAAAAGAACGGGGAAAATGAGTAGAAGGAATCGGTTATTTTTTTTCATATAGAAAATGAGTTTATCTAAATATTCACAAGGTGACTTCGAAGTCACCTTGTGAATAAGACACTTATTTCAACTTTTAATTTACATGAAATTTACCCGCCTGCTTCCCTTCCTCATTCACCACTTGGTAAACATACATTCCACCTGCCCAGCTCGACAATCCAACTTCCAAATCTTGACTTCCTTGAGGCAAATTAATTGATTTCAAAAGCTGACCTTGCAGATTAAATAAATTCAACGTGGCATTTTTTCCCAAATTTTCATATCGAATATTAAGTTGATTTTCGGCATTAAAAATTTGGATTTTATTTTTTTCGAAAATACCTTCCTCAACAAAGTTAGTTTCACCAGTAAATGGGGATTTTGCTAATCCATTAAATATTGAGTTTGTATTTGAGAATGAAATTGTGGTAAAATCTCCTGCAAAATAAATTTCCTCTTGAAACACTTCTGCCGCTCGAACTGACCTATCAAACAATGCTCCTAATCCATCACCCCATCCACCTCCTACTCCAAAGTCTCCTCCAACTGCAACAAATCCTTTTGACCAAACAGTACTAAAAAATGGTTGAATATCGCCATAGCTGTATATAGTTCCATTCTGTTCCATAAATCCATGAATTCGATTTTCACCTTGATCATAATCTATTTGTTCAAACATATTAAACTCCCAAAATCCTGAATTGAAAATTCCCAAATCATTTTCATATTCCAAACTGCCTCCTGTATAAATTTTTCCGTCACTTCCATGAAAGGTAGTTTCCACAGATTCCAACCCGTCAACAAAACCACTTTCCCAATTATTATCATACCAATAAACTAAATTTTTGGTAGCTATCTGATTAATATTGGTATCTAAAACATCGGGAGCAGTTTCTGAAAAATCACCAGCAATCAAAATACGGTTATCAATATTCTGCAAGCTTCGAACTGGCCCATCCACTACAAATGCATCATCTATATATTCATAAGTGATCGTTCCAGGAATAAATCTTCTCGCATAATTGTTCCACACAGGATTTGTCTCACTTGATAGTTTTGCTAAATATTTAATCGGTTGATTATCGATATTTTGAAAGTCACCTCCTGCGATTAATCCACCATAGCTTAATAAGGTAAACACCGTTCCATTCATTTCACCATTCTGCATACTTTCCCAAGTCGCACCATTCCAAAATGCAATATTGCAAGGCTCAGTACTTCCATACAAACTAAAATTTCCTCCAATGTAAAATCTTCCTTGTGATTGAATTGCAATCGTATGAATCTCTCCTTCAACTCCATCTCCAAGCGTCTGCCAATTTTCTCCATCCCAGGCAATAATACTATTCGCAGCAACTCCATCCACCTCTGAAAAATCACCTGCCATAATAAGAAGATTTCCATCTTCACTCGTTTTCATCACATTGATTTTACCTTCCACTCCGCCTCCATTTCCAACTTCAGCATAAGACTGCGCTGTCGGCGGATACCCAGGTTGAATCCAAGCCAATTCTTCCGTCGTAAAACCATTTTTAACTGCCCATGAATTTATTGCTGGAAATTCAATTTCTAGTTCTGCGAGATAGGCAAAATTATTTTCCTTTTTTATTTTATCCACCAAATCTGTCGCTCCACTTTTTTGAATCAAATGTCCAACCGCACAAGCAGTTCCCAAGTGATCGACAAAATAAGGTTGACGATTTTGATGATAAATATTTTTTGGAAAAACACCACTTGCTGCATATACTTTTAATATATCAAGGAAGTGATTTCGATTAGAAATTTGAGGAGGAGTTAATTTTGTAACAATACGTTCCCGTAATATTTTTTCTACTAAAAATAAATGTAATTGAATTCTAAATTCATCAGAAGCAAATGATATTTCTTTTTCCAAAACATCCATGGGAACATTTTGCTTCGACCATTCTTGATTGACTTCATTCAAGTGTTGGAAGAGCGTTTGTTTTTCTTCAGGTTGAATGTTTTGAGCAAAAATGTTATTTGCAAAAAACAATACAATTATAAGGAGTACATTTTTTAAAATAACGAAAGTAAGGTTGATTGTTTTTTTCATAGCGGAGGGTTTTGGTTAAAAATAAGGAGAAGCTAAATTACTAATTTTGTGTCTTAATTTTCGGGGAGAAAAATTAATGCAACGCCGCCCTAATTTCCAAGCTATCAATGATCTCCCCTTCTCTCTCTATCCACCAAGCCAAGCGATCATAAACTGTTTTTTCATCAAAATAATTGAGCGCCATTTTCACAAAAACATGTCCATGCTTTGCTTCTGATGCCCAAAGAATTTTGTAGAACCGATGCATTTCTGGATCTTTTTGTGCTTCCGAAACTAAGCGAAAACGTTCCGCTCCACGAGTCTCCACCACAGAAGCAATCAGCAAGCGATCCATGAATCTTTCCTCTCGACCTGAGTGACACAACTTCAATAATTTTTTTAAATAAGGATCTGCTCCGATCGAATGTTGCAAAGGAATTCCGTTTTTTTCCATCAATTCGTACACCTGTTGAAAGTGTTCCAATTCCTCAATTCCAATCTCGATTAACTCAGGAATGATCTCTTTTCGATCTGGATACTTTGCTACAAAACTCATTGCCATCGCCGATGCCTTTCGTTCACAATCAATATGATCTTGAAGGAAAGCAGGAAAGTCTGCCATCACCGCATCTATCCACTCTTGCTTGCTCGGAACTGTGATATCTATATTTAATTTCATTGTATTTATCTTTGAAATGAATCTTAATTATTTATTATTTGCAAATGTAATAATTGAAATGGTTAAAAAATATTTGAGCAACTATAATTTAAAATCTAATGTGATGGTCTGCTTTAGCTAACCTAAAAAAAGGAAAATAGCGATCAATAAAATTCTTGAAAAAAATTCGCTTCGCTCTTTTTTTTAGGTCAGCTAAAGCAGACCACCACGTTGGAATATTGCCCCAGTATTTCAATATTTTTTTTTCAAAAAAAAAGCGAACTAGAAGTAAATCTAATCCGCTTTAATTTTTCTTTTTCATCAGAAATTACAAATCAGAAAAGTGAATTATCTTTCCATCATATTTGAATTTTGAATTGCCTTCTTTTTCTCGTGGTAATTTTCGCTCATAATTTCTTTTGATCGTAGCAGCTTTACTTTCCATCACTCGGTCAGAAATATTTACTTTTTCACCATTCGTCACCGCATCAGTCACATAGGAATGAAGCAACACTTTGTATTGTTTTTTGAAAAGGTTCGGGTGATTAAAAATATCAGTTCCTAAAACTCTATCTCCACTCACGACTACCATTCCGATGACATTGTCAACATGATCCATTTTGTCTTCAAAATAAGCTAGATAGCGATTTCGCTCCACCGTAAATTCTTTTGAATCTTCCAAGGCTGTATAAGTTCCTGTCGAAGAAACGGCTTTGTTATTCGTAGTCAAATCTCCTACTGCTGCCCAAACACTATTTTGATTTTTTTCCTGTTTTACGGTTCGACGAATATCATTGGACACCACATTATAATATCCTGAAAAAGCAAAAACCTTTCGATCTTTCTTTTGCTTTTCCGTTTCTTCTTGCTCATTCGCTTCTCGATATTGCCACCTATTTTTTTCTACACAAAACACTTCAATACTCGCCAAAGTACGTGGCGGCAAAACCATATCTTGCGCTAAAACTCGATCTTGATTTCCACCTTTCACCACATCTCCAGCCATCAAGTAAACAGTATCTTGACTTTTATTTTGAACCGTCAAACTATTAACCGCACCTACATCATCAAATCGACCGTAAGGTTTTTTCTCCGTAATTCTAAAACCTTGAATATCCATCGCTTCTTTTAGATTTTTAAAATTAGCTAGTTGCGCATGTTTCGCAACGTGAGATTCGGAAGCGATGATTGGATAAATTCTAATTTTCTCAAAATCTAATTCTTCATTTTGAGCTAAATTTATTTCGAAGTTAGACTCAATTGTGGGAGCATCAGTTTTATTTTGAGCGGTTGAATTGTCGGTTTTTTCAGTTGCACAAGAAGCAAAGAAAAGGATCATTAAGAAAGCAATTTTTTTCATAACAAAAATTTAAGAATGAGGAATTAAATAAATATCAATTTCGGGAAAATGAATTTGGAATCCAAGTTTCTAGGTGATAAATGAAAATCTTAGAAAAAAATCCAATTTTCCCAAAATTTTAGAAAACACATCTTCTTGACATAGTTGTGAATCCGTGGGGGAAAATATATACATGGGAAAATTATAATCCCCACGGATTTATCAAAAATATCAATACTCAATTTTTTTCCTAAATTTGAGAATCAATTTAATCAAAAAAATTATTCATAAATGCAACCACTAGCGGAACGATTACGCCCCAAAACTTTGGATGAATATATTGGTCAAAAACATTTAGTGGGCGAAGGAGCAGTTTTGAGAAGAGCCATCGAATCGGGAAATATTCCGTCGATCATTTTGTGGGGACCTCCTGGTGTTGGAAAAACTACTTTGGCTGGAATTATCGCCAATACTTTGGAACGACCATTTCATGCCTTGAGTGCAATCAATTCGGGGGTTAAAGATATTCGAGAGACGATTCAGAAAGCGCAAAGCAATCGTTTTTTTAGTGCAGCTAATCCAATATTATTTATTGATGAGATTCATCGTTTTTCCAAATCACAACAAGACTCTTTATTGGGTGCGGTGGAAAAAGGAATCGTAACACTCGTGGGAGCGACTACTGAAAATCCTTCTTTT
>Ga0114956_1003424_pt1 | contig 12269 bp, 3 predicted proteins | sample MaitaG_FD_87304 | JGI IMG/M metagenome (GOLD analysis project Ga0114956, IMG submission 87304) | Marine algal microbial communities from Maine, USA - Maine_Asex2 metaG | ecosystem: Host-associated > Algae > Red algae > Unclassified | place: Maine, USA | collected 2015-01-05 | reverse complement strand
AGTGCCTTATGAGGCGTTATTTTACCGCATAGCCTTAGCTACGTGGAAAAATCACAACAATTAAGTCACCAAAAGAATGACAGAGAATTGTTAAGTTATTTTTGTCAGACTACTTATATGAATAAAAAACCTTAAAATCAACCCAAAGGTTCTTACACATCGTAAGTTAATATGGGTTCTTTATAATCATATTTTAATAAAGAACCAACCCTCAAATCGCATAAAAATTAAGTCTACTAGATTGCAAAGAGTGCTTTATAAGTCCTTAAAACAAAAGCAAATGCATCAACAATGAGTCAAACATCGTAAAACATGTAAGAATTGCCGCATTTTTTAAATTATTTACTGTCTTATATCGTGTATTTTTGTAAAAACGATCAAAAAGTCAGCCATATAATAAATATTGGCGCAACAACAACCTAATTTTGTACCAAAAAAGATTTCTTTTATTGTAAAAACAAAATGTACATAAATAGTTTTCGGTCAAACAATACTTATTTATTAGATTTTGTGTTTTATCATAAAACTCTTTTAAGATCAATAAGGGATTTTGCTTCCTTAAAAAAATCATAGCTTTTAAAAAAAACTCTTTAAATATTATGAAACGATTATTTATCGCTTTCGCACTGTTTTTCTTTGGTATCACTACTCAAGCTCAAACATTCAACAACGAATGGATTGATTTTACCAAAACGTACTACAAATTTAAAACAGATGAAACCGCACTCCACAGAATCCCTCAAAACGCACTTGCTGCCAGTGGCATCAATCTCAATGGAGGTAATTTAAGAATGTACTATAAGGGGCAAGAAATCCCCATTTATGTTTCTACTTCTGGAACGATGGGACCTTCTGATTTTGTAGAATTTTTTGGACATGAAAACGATGGTGAATTTGATACACAAATGTTTCTTATTCCCGATTATCAGTTGCAAGACAAGACCAGCTTATTTACTGACGAAGCTACTTATTTTCTGGTCTCCAATCCTGTTGGTACTCCTTTACGGATAGAAGATGCCACCAATAATATTGCTGGTGCTCCTGCTCCCGAAGATTACTTTATGTACAATTCAAAAACAGTAGTAGATCAAGCTTTTCACTTTGGAGAGCCCTTTTTTACTTCTGGTACTTTTAGTTACTACTCGACTTTCGATCAAGGAGAGGGATTTTGCAGCAGCTTGGTTAAAGAGATCATCAACCCAGCAACTGGTAACAATGTAGCAACTCCATTTAAAGTAGCTACAGACCATGCCTATTTAGATGCACCTGTTATCGCATCTGTAAATACAACAGTTGTTGGTCGTAACAAATCGACTGGAGTTATTTGGGACAAGCACTTAGAAATTCAAGTCGATGATGTCACCTTTATAGAAGACGATACGGCTTTTAAAAAGTTTGATGTCCGACGATATGGTTTTGATTTGCCTTTGGAGAGTATTGAAAACACACCTGATTTTACAGGGGTTGCCAATACTAGGGTGAAATTTCTTGCTTGGGACGGTATTGGACCTGGAGGATTCCCTTTTGATACAGAGTATTCGGTTGCAGAAGTAGAAATCAGATATCCAAGAGCATTTAATTTTTCAAACAAAGACCGTTTTGAATTTGAGTTGGAATTAAACACCACTAAATTTATTGAAATAGAAAACTTTGATGGTGGAACAGCACCTGTGCTTTATGACCTTACCACTAATAAAAGAATAGAACCAGTTGTTTCTGCTGGAAAGTATCAATTTAAGTTAGATGCTTCAGGACCTACATTACACCAGTTTTTCTTTAGTAATACCGATGCTTCGAGCATTGTAGAAGTAAACAGTCTCAGCCCTCGTGGTTTTACCGATTACAGCATTGCCGCCAATCAAGGTGATTACATGATTATTTCACACCCAAGTTTAAGGGTTGGACCTGACCATGTTCAGCAATATGCCGATTATCGTGAATCTATGAATGGTGGTGGTCACGAAGTCGTTATTGCCGATATAGAAGAATTGTATGACCAATTTGCTTGGGGGATAGAAAAACACCCACTTTCGGTCAGAAATTTTGTGCAATATGCCCTCAATCAGTGGCCAGAAGATCCCAAACATTTATTTATTATTGGTAAAGGGGTTCGTTATGATAAAACTAGAAGCAATCAAAATAATTTTGATGCTTGCTTGATTCCTTCTTTTGGTTATGTTCCTTCGGATTTGATGTTTACAACAGCTTCTACACAGAGCTATTTCCCACTTATGGCGGTAGGTAGAATTCCGGTAAAAGACCCCAATGAAGTTGGTATTTATTTGGATAAAATGCAGCAATACGAATCGTTGTTCCAATTGACCGATTGCGATGAAATTTTAGATAGAGATTGGATGCGCAACATCCTTCATATATCCAAAGGTTGGGGAACAATGGAAAACCAATCGTTCCTAAACAATCTTAACGTTTATGACGATATTTATACCGATCCTAACTTGGGATTCAATGTCGTAGATACACTCTCTGATTTGTTTGGTCCTATTCCTTCTGGTCAACCCAACTCTTATGGTTCGGCTCCTGAAGTGCCTGGCTACATCAACGATGGTTTGGCTTTTATCAACTACGTAGGACATTCCGCTCCTGTCGAAAGTTATTGGCAATACGATTTCCAACACCCGTCTGAATACGACAACGAAGGCAAGTATCCTTTTATCCTCTCCAATTCTTGTTTTGTGGGTAAAATTAATGAAGCTCCTAAAGCAGGAGTTGATTATACTATTGAAAAGGACGTAATGGCACAGGATTGGGTACTGTACGAAGATGGAGGCGCAATCGCTTTCCTTGCAGCAGTCGCTTTGAGTAGCCCTGGATTCCTTCATATTTTTACCGAAGAATTTTGTAATAATTTGAATGATGAATATTATGGAGAGTCTGTTGGATTAAATGTAATGCATACCATTCAAGACATCTACAATCCAACCGACAATGGTATTCGTATTGTGAGTAATGAATTTACGTTTACTGGTGATCCTGCTGTAGAAATGTATCATTGGGACGTACCAGAACTGTTGGTCTCTAATGTAAATATGTACAACAATACAGATGGCGTGACACTAGACCCAATCAATACTGGTTCTACAGTCAATATAGATTTTACCATTGAAAGTTTTGGTAAGGCTGTTGACGAAGACATTAGTGTAACCATTAAAGTATATGACGCTACAGGAAATTTGATTTCTAGCAGTACCCAAATGGTGGCAGCTCCCGAAATTGAAGAAGATTATTCAATCACTTATATGGTTCCCAATGGATTGCCAAGTGGTGTTGGTCAATTGGAAATTGTGGTGGATGGAGAAAACCTTTATGAAGAAGATTGTGAGGCAAACAACAGCTTTGCTCAAACAGCAAACATCATTGACAACTGTGCGACTCCTTTTGAACTAGATTTTAATAATACGACAGTGGCTTATTGTGAAACAGAAAACAATATTCCGTTGAGTTTTACCACCAGTACAGGACAGAATCTTAACATCACTGATGGAAACTTTACCGTTGATGGTGTTATACAAACAGGATTTGATCCTTCGATCTTAGGACCTGGTGTTTATCAATTGGGCTTTTCTTATACCGATGTCAACAGTGGCTGTACAGGGGCAAATGGTCAAACCGTTCAGGTTTACCAAGAACCGAATGCTGATTTTGAAATCGTTAATGCCAATTCTGGTGGCTCTTCTATTTGCATAGGTCAATCTGTAAACGTCAGTGCATTATCTCTGCAAGCCAATCCTATTTGGGACTTTGGAGTAGATGCCATTGCTGATTTCCAAGCCGATGGAAGCGTTGAGGTTTCTTATTTGTCTAGTGGAACAAAAACGGTTTCGTTGACTTATGACACAGATGGTTGTGGACCAACAACGGTAAGCAATGATGTTGATGTACAGGCTGCTTTGCCTGTTCCTGAATTGGTTTCTTGTAATGATCCACTAAACGATAGTTTTATTTCCTTAAACCTAGATATAGAAGATTACAGCGGTTCTCTCAATTATTTCATAGATGGTGTATATAGTGGCAATAACGTTAGTGCCTATGGTGCCAATAATCCCACTTTCTTTCAAGTAAACGACATTGATGACTTTTCATTAGAAATATTTGTAAATGGCACCAGCCCTTGTGGAGCGGCAGATACTATTACTATAACAAATGAAGATTGTTCAGCTATAGCTTGTTCACCACTTGATTTAGGATTTACCTTTACTGGTGGGGCAACACAAATAACATTTTGTGATGGAGACAATAATCCTCAATTAACACAAGTATCTCCTAACTATACTGGAGGTATTTATAGTGGTTCTGGTATCAACGCAAATGGTGTTTTCAACCCTTCACAAATTGAAGTAGGCAGTACTGTTATGTTGGCATATACCTTTGATCCAGAAAATGGATGTCCTGAAGAATCGGAAAGTATTTCTGCGACATTAGAAGCTGCTCCAGATGTAACCCTTTCAACACCCAATGGAACCATAACAGGAACCGTTCAAATTTGCCAAGGAGAAGAAGCGACCATTATGGCGCCTGTTGGAGCTGCTGATTATGTTTGGACTGGTCCAAATAATTACAGCAACAACTCCAATGTACCTATGATTACAGTTGATGTTCCTGGGGTTTATACCGTTGTAGCCTCTTCTGCAAATGGCTGTCAAAGTAATAATTCTGCTTTCTTAGATTTTTACCCAACAACCAATATCAATACAGGATTAAATCCAGAAGCCATTTGTGTAGAGAACCCAAATATTACCCTTCAAGCAAGCCCTTCAGGTGGAACATTTGGTGGTGTTGGGGTTACTGGAAATATTTTCAGTCCTTCTGCTGCTGGTTTGGGTACAGTAAGTTTGACTTACGCTTATACCGACGACAATGGGTGCGATTACGAAGATTCTTTTGCCATTACCGTTGACAACAGTTGTGTCAGCAATTGTGGACCACTTGAGTTAAATCCAAGCAGTAGTCAGGCAACTTATTGTGCTGATTCTCCAAGTGAAACTTTACAAGCAGAAGTTCCTGGTGGTATCTTTACTGGTGATGGTGTAAATTCGAATACAGGGATTTTCACTCCTTCAAGTGCTGCTGTTGGGACCACCATAACCATCTTTTATGATTATGAAGACGAAAACGAATGTTTCTATAGTGAATCTTTTGATGTAACTGTTGAAGCCACTCCTACAGCAAGTATTGTTGGTGAAACGGCTATTTGTACCAATGGCAGTACTCAATTGACTGGACCAAATGGTTTGGGTTACGAATGGACCTTAAATGGTTCTATCGTTGGAAATATGCAAACGTTGAACGCTTCTCAAGTAGGCACTTATATTTTAACAGTTACCAACGGCTCAGGTTGTAGTGATACTGAAAGCACGACCATTACTTTAGAAGAAGATGCTGATTTGGGTATTAATCAAAACCCAACAGATATATGTATTGGTGATCCTGTACAATTAACAAGTACAGTTATGGGAGGTACTTGGTCAGGTACAGGTGTTAATGCAACTGGTTTGTTTGCCCCATCTGCAACTGGGTTTGGCAGTTATGACATTACTTACTCTGTTGATGATGATTGTGAATCAAGCAATACCATTACCGTCAATGTTGTTCCTTTACCAAATGCGACCATTGCTGGCAATACCATTCTTTGTGGAAATACCAATACTTTACTTTCGGTTGCTACTGGTGCCGACGATTACCAATGGAGTGGACCCAATGGCTTTACCGCTTCTGGTGTCAACACCATTAGTATTTCAGAAGCAGGAACTTATACTGTTTCTGTAACCGATAACAACTGTGTCAATACAGGAAGTTTGGTTGTATCAAGTAATGCTGCACCACCTATTAACTTGTCCCAAAACCAACAATCGGTTTGTGCTTCTGCTGCTGGGTTTGATTTAATAGTAGATACCGAAGGTGGTGTCTTTACTGGAAGTGGTGTAAATCCTGCTGGATTTTTCAATCCTGCTTTGGCAAATATTGGCGAACAAACCATTACTTATACCTTAAACATAGATGGCTGTCCAACCCCATTTACCGATTTTGTAAATATTATAGTAACGGAGGCACCGCAAGCAACCTTTACAGGTAACCCTGCTAATTGTACGACAGGTTCCACGACCTTATCGGCTCCTAATAATTATGATGCTTATGTATGGACGCCAAGTAATGGCAGCCCTATTATGGGACAAACCATTATTGTCTCAGAGTCTGATACCTATACCTTGATGGTAGAAAACAATGGGTGTACAGAAACCAGTGCACCATTTGGTGTAACAGTTCAAGCTGCACCTTCCATAAACTTGGTTCAAAACCAACAATCGGTTTGTGCTTCTGCTGCTGGATTTGATTTAATAGTAGATACCGAAGGCGGTGTCTTTACTGGAAATGGCGTAAACCCTGCTGGGTTCTTCAACCCTGCTTTAGCAGTTGTTGGTGAGCAGGTTATTACCTATACTTTAAACATAGCTGGTTGTCCAGATCCATTTACAGAAACGGTTAATATTACAGTAACCGAGGCACCGCAAGCAACCTTTACAGGTAATACCGCCAATTGTGATGGAGGTACGACTACTTTGTCGGCGCCCAACAATTACGATGCTTATACTTGGACACCAAATAATGGAACACCTATTATGGGTCAAACCATATTGGTATCTCAGTCTGATACCTACACATTGACGGTAGAAAATAATGGGTGTACAGAAACCAGCGCACCATTTGGTGTAACAATCCAAGCTGCACCGTCTATCAATTTAACCCAAAACCAACAATCGTTTTGTGAAACAGCTTCAAGTTATCAACTAATGGTTGATAGCCCAGGCGGTACTTTTAGTGGAACAGGTGTAACGACAAATGGTATGTTCAGCCCTCAATTGGCTGGAATCAACATTCATCCGATTACCTATACCTTAGTACTACCAAACTGTCCGGAGCCATTCCAACAGACCATTAGTATTAATGTTGAGGCTGCTCCAGAAGCAAACGCATCGGGCAATATTCAAGAATGTTTTGCAGGAACGACGACCTTGTCGGCACCGTCAGGTTACGACTCTTACTCTTGGATTCCTAGTAGCAATCCCACTGCAACAATTAACAATCAGACCATTGTGGTAACAGAATCAGATACTTATACTTTAACGGTAGAAAACAACGATTGTGTAGAAAGTGAGGTTTATGATGTGGTTGTAGCAACTGCGCCAAACATTGGCTTAGCAAGCAATCAGTTGACCTTCTGTATGAACGAGGCACCTTATCAATTTACCACTTTAACAACAGGAGGTCTGTTCTCAGGAACAGGTATTTCAGCGACAGGTATTTTTGATCCAAGTATTGCTGGAGGAGCAGGAACTTATCCTGTTCTTTATACCAAAAACATTGATGGCTGTACCTATACGGCTAATGAAACCATTACCGTTTATGAAACACCAAATGCCCAAGTAAATGGTCAGTTGTTTGTATGCGATGCCAATCAAACCATATTGTCGGCACCTGCTGGATTTGAATCATATACTTGGACAGATATCAATGGTTCGTTATTGGGAGATGCATCTTCTATTACGGTAGCCATTAGTGGAAACGTTACGCTTGAAGTAGCCAATGGTCCTTGTAGCGATAGTCAAACAGTGACCGTTTCTATCAATGAAGAACCAAATGTAGATTGGTCCGCAAACCCAGAAACGTTCTGTCAAAATGATGGTATTTATACTTTTGAGACAAATTTACCTGGTGGTACTTTTAGTGGAGAAGGAATTAATGCAGATGGAGAGTTTGATCCATCGACTGTTGGTCCTGTTACCATTACCTATAATTACAACCAAGGAAACTGTCCAGTTGAAGCTACTTATCCAATTGAAGTAGTTGCCCAACCAAATGTAACAGTTAGTGGAGAAAATATTTTGTGTGGAGACGATGGATTTGCTGTATTGGGTGCAACCAGTGGTTTCCAATCTTATAATTGGGTCAACCTTTCTTCTGGTACACAGCAGCAAGGAAGCTCTATTATTATTGAAGAAGCAGGCATGTGGCAGTTGACGGTTCTAGACCAAAACGGTTGTCAGGCAATCTCAGATTATCCAGTTACGCAAGTAGGTCCATATACTGATTTAGGGCTTATGGAAAATGCGACAACCATTTGTGATAGTTCGGAATATACGTTTAGTGTAACTGTCGAAGGTGGAACTTTTACCATAAACGGTGAACCATCTAATGGAACCATTGAACCCAATTCCCTTAACTCTGGATCCAACTTTGTGGTATATACTTATGTAGAAAATGGCTGTGACTTTGCTGAAACATTGACGATAGACATTTTGGATTGTGCCGTTGCTTGTCCAGGTTTGGCATTGGGACTTCAAGCAGAAAATACTGATGCTTGTGAAGATGGTGATTTAATAAACATTACGGTAACACAACCCAATGGTACATTGAGCGGACCAGGAGTAAATGCACTGGCTTATACTTTTGATCCTACGATTGCTGGTATAGGTACGCACGAAATTGTTTATGAATATGTAGAAGAGAGTTGTACTTATATAGAAGAAACGTTTATTACTGTTTCTGAAGGACCCATTCCTTTTGATATTGAGGGAGACATCGTTTTCTGTGAAGATGGTACAGCTACTTTAACGGCTCCTGCTGGATTCACCTATGAATGGTCAACAGAAGAAGCTGGACAAAGCATTGTTGTCGAAGAAGCTGGAATGGTTTCTGTAACTATTTTCAATGAAAATTTATGTGCAAGAACAGCTATGATTGACGTGACCAATTATCCACAACCAGATTTGAATATTGAAACGCCTGCCAATAGCATTTGTACAGGTGAAGAATTGACCTTAACAGCTCTAGCAGCCAATGTTGGCGGAACCTATACTTGGGAAGATGCACCTGGTATTTTAGAGGTAGATAACAATATGTTGATTGTTTCACCAACAGCAGACCAAGATTATACTGTTACTTTCTTGAGCGACGATGGATGTGAAGAAATTCAGACTGTAACCATTGCCATTGCGACAGGCGATATTCCTAACGCAGAATTTTCTGTTCCACAAGCAACGGCTTGTGTCGGCAACGAAATTACCTTTACCAATTTATCGGTCAATGCCAATGACAACCTTTGGACCATTACCAACCAAACAACGGGTACCATTACTACTTCGGAATTGGTAGAACCAATATTAACTTTTACAGAAGTTGGTACTTATGATGTTTCATTAGAAATCCAAGGTTGTGGAATAACAACCGATCAGTTTGAGTTACTCAACAGCTTTACAGTTGGCGAAGGAACACAATTTGCCGTATCTCCTTCTACCTTATTTGTTTGTGGAGAAGGCGAAGTGACCATTGTCGCTTCTGATAATTCATTGGACTATGAGTGGTCTGGTGATGGGCTGATTACCGATACAGGTTCAGAAATTACGGCTTATGTTACTGGTGAAACTGTTTACACTGCTGTTGCAACAGATGCATCAGGATGTACCACGACCGAACAGGTAAGTATCGGAATTGTAGATGCGCCTAGTTTTGGTGTTAATACAAACACCAGTTTACTTTGTGTAGGTAATGAAGTAACCTTAGCTGCCAACGGTTCAGATGATTTTACCTATACTTGGAGTGCCGAAGGTTATGAACCACAAGAAGGAATGGAAGTTACTTTTGAAGTAACAGGAACGACGATCTTTACAGCTTTACTAAATGGCGGTCCAAATTGTACCAGTTCTGAATCGATTACCATTGAGACTTATCCAGATTTTGAGGTTGATGTTCCACAAACGATTTCTGCTTGTGCGGACGCACCTATTCAGTTAACAGCATCGGGCGCAAGTGGTTATACTTGGTCGAATGCTGGGTTATTGGACAATCCAAATATTCCAAATCCAATTGCAACTGTTTCGGAAACAACCACTCTTATGCTTACTGCATCTGGTGGAGACAATGGGTGTTCTAAAACAATACCAGTAACGATTGAAGTTTTGGACGATGAAGAAATTACCATTACTGGTAGTGCCGATGATATTGCTTGTGCTGGTACACCTACACAATTGAATGTGACGGGTGGTATGAGTTTTACTTGGAACAATGAAGAAACATTGGACGACGAGTTTAGTGGAATGCCTATTGCAACTATTAATGAGACGACTCAGTATGACATTAATGTACTCAACCAAAATGGTTGTATGCAAATGGAAACGTTCACCTTAGAAGTCTATCCAGATTTTGAAGCCTCGCTTGGTGTAGATGGAACTGTTGGTTGTACTGGTGGTGAAATTCAATTGAGCTTAACAGGTGGTGCGGATTTCAACTGGGTTACAACTGAATTATTGAGTGATGCTTCGATTCCAAATCCAACTGCTGTCATTACAGAATCCACCACTTTTGAGGCAACCGTTTTTGATACAAACAGTTGTGCCAAAACCGTACAATATGTTGCAGAAGTTGGAACAGCTCCTGCTTTAAATATTGGAGGCGACACATTGGTTTGTAGTGGTGATGCCGTAGAGTTAATGGTAACAGATGACGCAGCATACAATTACAATTGGACCACCAATACTGATTTGTTAAGCATTACGAATGATGCAATTACTACAGCAACTGTTGACAATACCACCACTTTCGAAGTAGAAGTAGAATGGTCTGAAGGTTGTACCGAAACATTGGCGATTACCATTAATGTAGATGATACACAAGATGAATGTGAGGAGTTTAGAATGCCTCCGAATACGATTACGCCAAATGGTGACAATATGAATGATACCTGGAAGATTCCAAATTTGGATACAACCTATCCAGAGCACATCATTTCTATTTACAATCGTTGGGGACAAATGCTTATAGAATTTGAGAATTATGCCGATCAATGGAATGGAGAAATCAATGATGGTTCTGAATTACCAGAAGGAACTTACTATTATATCCTTCAACGTACTCCTTCAGATAGTGAGCCATTGACTGGAACAATTACCATTTTACGATAGGAATAGATAGCATTTAATTTAATTAAGAATAAAAAACCATACTTCGGTTTTAATTTTTTCATACACCTGTCAGGTTTTTAAAACCTGACAGGTGTAGAAAAAAATTAAAACTAAAAGGTGGTTCCGAAAATAGAAAAAACAAATGAAATATATAATTACATTATTTTTCATAATGGCATTGACTTGGAACTCAGCCCAAGCACAACAAGTACATCAATTGTCGAATTATGTACTCAATCCATTTGCCTTCAACCCTGCAGTAGTAGGTCATGATGCAGAGCATGTGGTTATGAAAGGGATTTATCGCCGCCAGTGGGCAGGTGGTTTTGATGGTGCAGAGCCGACCACTTTCACCCTTTCTGCTCATTCTAATTTTACTTTTAAGCGTACTATTGGTTTGGGCTTAATGCTTTTTAACGATAAAACAGGACCAACCAGTCAAACTGGTGCTCAGGTAGCCTATGCTTATCACATTCCATTGGAAAGAACGGCGGAGCATTTTTTGGCTTTAGGCGTATCTGCCAATGTGATTCAATATTCTTTGGATTTCAGTAAAATAGATGTGCTGGATACCAATGATCCAACTATTTTAATGAATACAGAATCTCAGACTTCTTTTGACGCCAACTTTGGTGTCTTTTTACACGGTCCTAAATATTGGGTTGGTATTTCGGCATTGCAACTTGCGCAAACCAAATACCAATTGGGGGGCAATCCTTTAGGGTCTACCGATCCATTAGAACTTGGTTTGGCAAGACACTTTTATGGAATGGCTGGTTACGAATTTAAGGCAAACAACAATATAGATGTAACGCCTTCTGTCTTAGTAAAATACGTTGAAAATGTTCCTCTACATTTTGAAGCAAATGTACGAGCGATGTATAAAGATCAGTATTGGGCTGGCGTTGGCTATCGTGCCAATGATGCCATCAATCTTATGCTTGGTGTTCAGTTTGACAATGGCTTAAACATCGCTTATGCCTATGACATCATTACTTCTGGAGTGAGTAGTGTTAGTAATGGCTCGCACGAAGTGGTGATTGGATATAACTACTATTGGTTAAAAGGTCCATCAAAAGCTCGTGTTTTTGAGGATTAATCAAGAATTGAAAATTTAATACAAAAGCCAAATGGTAGCCGTCTTTGTGACATGCTATCATTTGGCTTTTTTTGTTTTAATAAAATTTGGGTTACTGGTTCACATTAAAAACAGTCATAACCAAATCATCCATCATAAAATCCTGACCACAATAGTTGCTCAAGACTTCTTGTGTCAACTCAATGCCTATCTGATGT
>Ga0114956_1003423_pt1 | contig 12270 bp, 8 predicted proteins | sample MaitaG_FD_87304 | JGI IMG/M metagenome (GOLD analysis project Ga0114956, IMG submission 87304) | Marine algal microbial communities from Maine, USA - Maine_Asex2 metaG | ecosystem: Host-associated > Algae > Red algae > Unclassified | place: Maine, USA | collected 2015-01-05 | reverse complement strand
AACATTCGCCGGCAAGAAAGCCGTCGGAACCTTGTTCAGTGAGTTCTCAGATGTACTCTCCTGAGACCCGCTGCAGCCGTACAAGGCGATCACCATCAGCATCGATACTGTCGATTTCGCCAAAGGCAGCGACGCGTGATAGTGGAAAGTTCCTAAGTATGCGTGCATCGACATGACCTCGCGGACTCCGTCCGTTTTCCGGCTGAGTTGACTTGTGCAGAAAGTCCCTAAACCTGACGACCTGCCCAATTCAATTAGCGTCGATCAATGCGATTTCTTGATTTCACTTCGCCCACAATCGGATACGTCTCGCGGATATACCAACTTCATCAACCTCACCAGATAGGTCGTTGAAGAGCAAGTGGTAGCCGGAATTGGCGTTGGAGCGATCAAGTAGCCCGCTTCAGCAATCGCCAAGCTCGTTCAGAAATTCTTCTATGGCGGTATAGCCGTTGCCATCGACATCCGACTGATGGTCTTTCGGATCCGACGGGTTTAGCCTGTGCGCCCGTTCCCACTCATCGGCCATCCCGTCGCGGTCCTTGTCACGAGAATCGGGATGATGTGACTCGGCCCGCACTTCGTAATCGCGCTCGTGATCGCTTCCAATTCCAGCTTGCCCGGTCCCGGCTAGATACTCGGCAATGATGCGATCGTCCCACTCTCCCCTTACCGGTTTTGAAGCACCTACGCATTCAAGCCGAAAGTCCGAGATCTGATTTCTGCCAAGATCGGGTTCACCGACTGAGACGTTCTCGAGCTGCTCCTTCCGACCGTTTTGCGAATTGATGTACAAATTGTTGTCGACACGAAAGTTACTTCTTGGCGCACCCTCATCGATAAGAACGATCGGCGGATTACCCGGCTTTGACGTCGGACCGGACTTGAAGACATTGCCCCAGGCATGCAAATCGATGCGCCCGGGTTTGTGTGGTTGTGCGGACAGGGCCGTTTCATGCCAGTTGTAGATCACGTTATGAGCCAGCTCCCCACTCATGCCCCACACCAAAGGGTTGCGCCTTCCATTGTTGGCTATAAGATTTCCGACGATTGAACACCGAATCATGCGGAAGTTCTGCGAGGATGAAGCACACGAAGGCCCCATAGAATGAAGGTAGCGCTGCGGCAATCGGCCTGACTCCGGGTGACTGCTGTCGGCGTCCCCCTCTGCAATGATCGAGCGGCTTAGTGTGATGTCCCGGAGATTCTCCTTGGCTTTAGGTCCGACAAAAGCCGTAAAATTCTCATCGGTCGCCCATCCCAGCGACAGATGATCGAAGATTAGATCGCTTCCAGCCTTCTCACCGCCATAGATCGTGATAGTACGACTGCTCTCCCCTTCGGGTGCACCGGGATCCAGATTGCGAATGGCACAGTGCCGCATGACGATATCGTGAGCTCCACCGCGAATCCTTATGCCATGTCCACGAATCAACACCCCGGGAGCCGGCGCTGACTGACAGGCAACCGTGACGTAGCTGGCCTTCTCGCCCGCCATCAAAATGATGTCTTCTCCTGTGTCGAATATCCCGCCGACATCGAATACGACAGTGCGCGGACCACTCATCTCCTGAAGCGCCTCTCGCAAGGAAGTCTTGCCGTCCTCAGCGACCACATCACCCAACGTGTCGACGATCACTATTCGACCGCCACGGCCACCACGAGCAAACCGTCCATACCCCTCGGCACCGGGGAAAGCGGTGGGCTCCCCGTCGCGTCGCGCTACCTCACCGTCCGCCGAGCCTTCGGCATGGGCATTGGAAACAAACGCGAGCGTGACGAGGGCCACCAGCAACACGCCTGCAGACGAAGCACGCCTGCAGAGTTTGCCACTATCGTTCGTGAAGCGGGCACAACATTCCGTGAAATACCGTTGCATTACCGACGCCTGTAGTGGTCTCCGTGCTAGCTGCACGTGAACACTATATCGTAGGATATGCAGAGAACAACTGCATTTCAGCTGAGTCTTTGAGCCACTGATTCAGCAGTCGCCCAATTCGTTCAGAAACGCTTCGATAGCGGTGTACCCGCTACGAGTCGAGGTTGCCCGGTGATCGTTCGGGTTGTTCGGATCGAGCCCGTGCGCACGCTCCCAAGCGTCCGCCATCCCGTCGCGGTCCCGATCTCGGGAGGCAGGGTGCCGCGTATCTGATCGCGGCTCGAAGACGCGCTTGTGATTGGTAGCGATTCCGACTTGTCCAGTGCCATTTCGATATTCCGAAATGACTCGTTCGTCCCAGGCGTCTCTTGCTGGTCGAGAAGCGCCAACACAACCCAGTCGGAAACTGGAAACGCTGTTTCTTCCCAGATTCGGGCTTCCGTAAGATGCACTCCTGAGCGCCGTTTTCCGGTTTGAGGAGTCAATGTAGGAGTTTCCATTGACTCGAAGATGGGTTGAACCAGGTTCGTTGATCAGTACCATCGGACGATTGCCCTGCTTCTCCGAGGGGCCGGCCTTGAATTGATTGTCCCATACATGTAGATCCAGTCGTCCAGGCTTGTGCGGGCGAGCATCCAGGGCCGTTTCGTGCCAGTTGTAAATGACGTTTTTGGCAAGCTCTCCACTCATTCCCCACATCAAAGGGTTTCTTCTGCCGTTGTGGGCAATGAGATTGCCGATGATCGAGCAGCCAACCATTCGATAGCGATCTGATGAAGACGCACACGAAGGTCCCATCGAGTGGAGCGTGCGTCTTGGCAAGCGCCCGGATTCAGGATGTGTGCTGTCAGCATCGCCTTCGGCTATCAGTGACCGACTCAATGTGATGTTGCGCAGATCCGCCTTGGCCGTGGGACCGACGAACGCTGTGAAGTTCTCGTCGGTTGCCCATCCGAGCGACATGTGATCGAAGATCAGATCGTTTCCTGCTGTCGTGCCACCGTAAATCGTGATTGGACGACTGCTTCCCGATAACGGCAGCCCTGGGTCGATGTTTCGGATGGCGCAATGCCGCATGACGATGTTGTGCGCACCGTTGCGTATGCGTATCCCGCTACCTCGGATCAAGACGCCCGGTGAGGGTGCCGATTGGCAGGCAACGGTGACGTTGCTGTCGTCTTTACCGACCATCAATATGGTCTTCTTTCCGGTGTCGAAGGTACCGCCAACGTCGAAGACGACAGTGCGAGGTCCCTTCGTGACCTCGAGCGCTTCCCGTAATGACGTCCGGCCATCGTTCGCAACACGGTCGAGTAAGGTATCGACAATCACGACGCGCCCGCCCCGACCACCACGGGCGAATCGCCCATGTCCTTCGGCGCCCGGGAAGGCAAGCAGCTTGCCGTTCTCGACCACCGTCGGCGACGACTCAGGCTCGGTAACCGGGTTTGGGGCTGGACTCGGTGCTGGTATCGGTGCTGGACTTGGTGCTGGACTTGGTGCTGGACTTGGTGCTGGAGTCGGCGTCGGCTCGGGTTCGGACACTGGAATCATCGGCAGATTCTCTACCTTCTCGACTACGCCAGTGTAGAGGCTTGCCTCAGCAAGACTCACATGAAGTGCCAGGTCGTCGAGAGTCCCAGCGCCGCGAATCAGGACACTGTTGACTGCAACAATACGATTGCCTGAATCGCCGGCAGCCAGATCTGCCTGCAGATCGCGCACGTGCGTATGCCACAGACCATCGATTGCGTTTTCGCCGAGCCCGTGGTCAACGTATCCGCTCTTGTAGCCAAGCAGACTCTTGCCCGTGGTACGGTATCTGAGCGTTCGCCGCCCACGGTCCGTATAGAGCACGACATAGACTATGTAGGACTCTTGCGAACGCATGCTCCACGATAGGTACTTTTCGTTGAAATTGCCCCATCTACTGGATCCATAGCCGATTTGAAAGGCGTCGTTAAGCGATCCTGTGAATACTATCGCGCGGTCACCATCCACGGGATTGACTTCGTTCTTCACACCTGTCGCAGAAGATGTTCGCGCAGCAATACGCCAGTTTTGCGTATTTCCCACGTCACCGTTTTCGTAGACGGTCGTAGCAACAGTCGGACTGCTCATGGTGAGAGAGGTACCGACTAGCAAGGCCGAAAGCGCGATCGGCAGCTTTGCAGTCGCGGGGCAGTACCGCCGAGCAATCACGGTCCAGAGCGCCCTGCAAACCTCTGAATTTACTAATGTTGATACTCTCAGGTGCATCTGAATTTCCCATACAGGTAGTTAGAAATGATCAGTTCGGCTACGCTGCCCTGAGTAGTCCTGAAGATTGTCAAAATTCTCCTGGATACCAGTCAATTCTGAATGGCGAGCGTCGAACTTGATGGCCGACACATGCTCTAGCGGCAGTGTGTCCCGTTTCTGTTTCCCCGCTGTAGATACAGTCTTTAACCTGCTTGGCGTTGCAACACGCAACGCCAAGCACGCGAGTTCATTCTTCTCTCATCGTCGTTCTCGGGATCGCCCTGTACACAACGGCGTGTATCGCTTCCATGATCGGCAGGACCGATGACGTTACGATCAACACACTGCGCGGCTTCAATGGCCGCTCTGTCAGACACCTATTGAATCAGGAACAAGAAGCAATGCGGGTTGTACACATCATCAGTGGCCTGCGGAACGGCGGAGCGGAGGCGATTCTGTTCCGACTGGTTACCAACGATCCGGAAAATCAACACACTGTTGTGTCGATGATGAACGAGGGCTACTACGGTGCACGTTTGCGCGATTGCAACGTTGATCTCGTAACTCTGCAGATGCCACCGGGAAAGCTGACGGCGAAAGGCTTGTTCCAGCTCTGGCGCGCGCTAAGGCGACTGCGGCCGCAGGTAGTACAGACATGGATGTATCACGCGGACCTGGCTGGCGGCATCGTTGCTCGATTGGCCGGCAACAATGCAGTCGTTTGGGGCCTTCATCACACAACGCTCGATGTTCAGCGCACACCAAGAGCCATTCGACTGCTGGCCCGTGCCTGTGCGTTTGCATCGCGGTTTGTTCCATCAAGAATCATCAGCTGCTCTGACGAGGGAGTCGTCGTTCACAGAAGATTGGGCTACAGCTCAGAAAAACTCGTCACCGTAAACAACGGCTACGACGTCAACGAATTTTCGCCATCGCTTGAAGCTCGTGAGAGAACACGGTCGAATCTGGCTGTCACCAAGGACACGGTGTTGCTCGGAATGGTTGGCCGATGGCATGAGCAGAAAGACCACGAGAATCTGTTGCTCGCCCTGCAGCTGTTGAAGACCGCCACAGACAAGAGTTGGCATTGCATAATGGTCGGGCCCGGTGTAGACGAAAAAAACGACGTGCTCCTCTCCAGTCGGAAGAACAAGTATCTGACCGATCACGTTAGATTTCTGGGTCCAACAGATGATGTTCCTGCATTGATGAACGCTCTCGACATTCACGTTCTCTCCAGCGCATTCGGCGAGGCTTTCCCCAACGTCATCGCTGAAGCCATGGCCTGCGGCACACCCTGTGTCACTACAGACGTTGGAGACGCCGCACTCATGGTCGGAACAATGGGCTGGAGCGTACCGCCATCAGACCCTGATGCCCTTCAGGCGGCACTCACCACCGCAATCGATGCGATGACAGATACAACCAGTTGGAACAGCCTTCAGGTCGAAGCAGTTGCACGTGTCACGTCGCACTTCGCCCTACCCGGAATGGTTGCTGCCTACTCTCGGGTGTGGAATGAAGCCATCAGACAGGCCTAACCAAGGCATTGCTTCCGAAGATGCAATTCCCTGGATTGCCTATGCCCTGCTTACACCCGCGGAGTCGCGCAATAGCCTCTTCGCGAACCACAGGTAATAAACAGCTGCGAACAGTGCAAAGAGCACCCACGCGATGAGCGGCTGTTCAAGTTCGAGGAAACGATTCAGTAGCAATGGAGACACGACAAGGATTGCAAACCCGAATGACACCACTACAGGCCGGATCGCCTGCCAGACAGACATGTCGGCAAGCTGATGAACACGTACCAGCATATACACACACATGGCCGACGATACCACTGAAAAGAACACCAAGGCCCAAATCGCACTACTCAGCAACCAGCCACAAAACAAGGCTACGACGCGCAAGATGGCTTGAACGAGCTGAATGATCGAAAGCTCAGCGTCTCGGCTCTTCTTTGAAAAGATAATCAGGACAGGCGTCGAAACGAAGACCAGGTATACCCACGGTGCCATGATCGCAGAGAAGACTCCGGCTTCCGACCAGGCACTACCGAAAATTATGGCAAAACTGTCCTCGCCAGCAACCATCAACGCGAGAGTCGGAACAGCCGCTAACATGCACAGCGAAGAGGAAAAGATACGAATAATGTGCCCTAACCATTCGTTGTCGTCACTGGCAACGACGCGCGAAGTGAAAACACTGCTGATCGATTCGCTGACCAAAGTCAAAGGCGTCGACAACATGCGTTGTGACAAGGCATAGAGTCCCGCGCCCGCCGGCCCCACCAGTGCTGCAAAATAGACGGTTGGCAGCTGACGGCCAGTAACGCTGAGCAGTGTTCCCCAAGTAGAATGTATCGGGAATCGACGAAAGTCACTTGCCTGTAATACCAGCTCCGACCTTGTCACTGATTGACCGTGGTCACTCATCGCGCGTCGAAACGGCACTGCCAATCTGAAGAATCCCGCAATTCGCCCTACGACCTGACCAAGGACCAATGCAGCGACTCCGAATCGAAAGCCACCGATCTGCACCAAGGTCATTGCTGCGCTTTGCTGTACTCGAGCTTTTGCCAGCGGTATGAATGATCGGGTTCGAACACCCCACAATCGGAACGCCTCGAACCAGCCAGCAAAAAGTACCGCAACAGGCAGCAGGTAAAACCACTTGCTGTCTTCCTGGACATTTACCAGGCGCGCAAACGTGTCACCGAACATCAACAACAGAAATAATACAACTGCAGCCATTCCGACTCCGATGACAAGACACAAGAGCACCGTCGCCACACCAGCCCGATCGTTTTTCGCAAGCGGTATGGCAATTTGATACCGCAGGCTTGCAACAACCATCAGCATGTTGAGCATTGAGCTGAATATCGCAAGAAATCCGAATTCCTGCGGCGTGTACAGTCGAGTCAACAGCGGCGATGCCAGCATGACAATGAATTGTGCCAGGAGCGAACCGCTGGCGAGAACCGACATGCTACTGAAAGCAGAGCCTGACTGCAGCTGCTGACGCAATTTACCGACTATTGTCATTCGGGCTGCTGCCAATCGAATCGCCGTTCGACGCATTCCGAGAGCAGGTCAAGATCGTCGCGAAGACGAGCATGCACAACCGCTTGCTCGTCTGATGAAAGGCGTGGCTTTTCAGAGTAGCTCGAAAAAAGAAGGCGCCGAACGCCCGAGTTCTTTGCCGTATTAGTCAACTGGTGGAAGCCATGTCGTCGCAAGTAACGGGCGACCGAATATGCCACACGAGTGACACGCTGATTTGATGGCATCAAGGATTCGTTAACGCGTCCAGACATCTCATCAACCACCTTGATCGAATCAATGCCGATGCCGGCGCACAGCGAATCGACAAGACCTTGCTTGTCATGTAACAGATCTTCGTACTGCAACACCGTTACGCGTTCGCGACCGAAAGCCTGCTGCCAACGCTTGGTGTGATGCCCGTAGCGCGCCGTTTCAAGCAGGAACGGGCGCTGATCGAGCACATCAAGAAAGGCCTCCCCCGCCCTCACCTCTCCGCGCTGTAGCAAGTGCAAATAGAAGGAATAGAGGCGAGCGGCCGGGTCTCGCAGGCTGCAGATGATTCGACAATCCGGCGCGGCTGCCCTGATACGCGGTAAGGCGGACTCGGAGTGAAAATAGCTTGGCCCCACTTCGCCACGCTTAAGCAATGGTTCGGCAGTTGCAAACAAGGCCTTGAACCAATCTTCACCGCGCGCGTGAATAGAATCGTCATTGAAATAGAATGTCTCTTTTACTTCGCTCGGCAGAACAACACCTGGGTGGCTACGAAGCAAAACATCCATCCAGGATGTCCCTGTCTTGAATGGACCGACCAGGACAAAATCAACCAGATCCAATCTGCTCAAGCTACGCTCCTTGACGAGGATGCTCGTAGTGCTGCGTATATCGAAAGCGTTTCCGCCACGACTGACTCCACTGAAAATCCAGCTTCAGCAATTGATCTACCCTGCTTCGCCATGACATGGCGGCGCTCTGAATCATTGATCAGCGCAAGCAGCGCGTCGCTCAACGCTGCCACATCACGAGGCGGCACAAGCAGACCGCTCACCTCATGCTTGACGATGTCTCTGCAGCCAGGCCAGTCCGTGCAAACAACTGCACGTGCGCTTGCACATGCCTCAATCAGAACCTTCGGCAAACCTTCTCCGTAGTAGGTAGGTAGACACACAATGTGGCATTCCGCCAACAACGCAGTCATGTCGTCACATTTGCCGCGCCAATCGATCAACCCTTCCATGCTCCATTCGACAACATCAGCGTCTCGCACACTCTGAGGATTCTCGGCATCGATCGCACCCGCAAGAACAAAGCTCACATCAGGATGACTTTTTCGAACATGACGTGCCGCCTCGACGAATTCCCGTATACCCTTACGCCACAAAAGTCGACTGGCCAGAAGTACCTTGAGCGAGCCGGCGCGCTCCGGCGTGGCGCGAAAGCGCACGAGATCGACACCTGACCCTGGAATCAACGTCAAGCGTGATGGATCTATCCAGTTGTTCTCGATGAACAGATCCCGATCGGAATCGTTCTGAACGATGACGTGAGCGTTATCGTGACGAAGCACCATCTTGTACGCCGCGCTGGCGGCGCTTCGAACCAGCCGCTCGTGAAGGCTATTGGCAACAAAAAAATTGCCGAGACCGGCAACAGCAAAGACGACCGACTGAATGCGAAGCAATCGTCCCAGCAAACCACCGTAAATAAGCGACTTTATAGTGATCAGATGTAGCGTATCAGGCCTGATCTGCCGAATAACCCTCCATAAACTCAAAAATGCAATGAGTTCCGACATGAACCCAGTACCGCGAGGCGAGAGTGTCCAGTCGTGAAACGTACAGCCGATTTGTTCGAACTGTGCAACCGTGTCATCGCGTCGAGCCACGATATGGACGGCGTAACCTGCATTGATCGCAGCAACCACAATTTCGAACCGATGCGATGAAAGAAACCAGGCGTCATTGACGACATACAGTACAACCGGAGAGTCAGACATGACGAGACTTCAATATTCCGAAATCGAGTTGACTCAAGAGTTCCGAATGCAGCTCCTTCAACAATTGCTCCTTGTCAATCCATGGCCGTGCGGCATCGGCTATCTGCCTCCGACTGCTACCCTCGCAAGTGCGAGAGAAAGCGAGAATTTCCTCGATGTCGCATGTACCGTGACGATAGTACGGGAAGGCACCGTCGAAAACGTCTTCATGCCCGGAGAATACCGGCAGACCAGCCACTAGGTATTCACGCACCTTGAGAGTGCATGCCTGGTGCATATCCTTTCGAAAAAGCGCGAACGAACCCAGACCCACGCTGCAACGTGACGCCAACGCCTCAACATCGGCCGGGGGAAGTACGCCGTGTACTTTGAAACGGGAGTCGTCCCGCATCGCCTTTTCCTGTTCAGAATTGATCGCTCCGACAACGTGCAATTTGAACGGGGATGAACTGGCTCTGGCTGCATCAACAACCTTGTCAAGACCGTGCCAATCAACGAAACGCGAAGCGACGAACAGAATAGACGGCAAGCTGTCGGCCGGCAGCGGTTCATCGTGCGGAAGAGCTTTGTACTCGATGCCGTTCGGATAAAGGAAGACAGGGCGATCCTGCCCACTGCGTTCACGCTCGTACCTGGCAATCTCTTCGGTGACGGCAATGACGCCTGCTGCCCGTGCGTGACAGCGTTTCACAAGCAATTCATCGAGGAAACCCTTTAGTGGAGCCAACCGCCCTCCTTCCTGTCGAATTTGCGGCCCCTCCAGAGTGTGATGAACCAGAAATACCGGTATAGGACAACGCTGCAAAAACCTCAGCTGAAACGGGTCATAGCGCAAATAGCGGAGCAACAGGACATTGCAGCGACGTGATTCGTGCAACAGCCAGGTGTAGTATTCACGCTTGAACGACAATCTGTTGCTGACCGACGCTGTGGCTTCGACGACAACATTCGCATCACATCCCGGCGTTCCCGCAGGTACGAAAAAGCGCGCGGCCCATTCAATTCCCAAACGTTTGCCGGCACGTTGCTCGACACTCATTTGCCGCATGATCCCGGCGGCGGGATCACTCGCATATGCCGAGTGCAGGACTTTCAAAAGCGAATCGACCCCGTCAGTTTCTTCTCCCGACTTCTTCGTCGACGACCGCGCACACTTTTTCTACCAAAGGGCATTCGAACATCTGCGTATCGTCCAGGTGAAAGGTCGGGCTTGAGCATCCAGAACCCGATTGAAACCCAGAGAAACCTGAATCCAAAGAACTTCGAGGCAATCACACTGATGACGGTGTATATTAGTATGAGCGACCCGAACGTTACCAAGGGACTCGGTCGTGACGAGAGTGCCTTGCGCATACGTAGCAGACAGGCAATCAATATTGCAACCATCGCTAGAAACGGCAAGATACCGAAAAACTGCCAAACGCTAAGGAGGTTGTGCAGATAATTTCCTATTTGTCCAAAGCTTGAAGCAATGAGCTTTGGATCTCCAAACATCCACTGCTGGGAAAGCATCCCGAACGATTGGAGGGCGATGTAACTGCGCTCACGATAAGAAGCATCCTCTTCCAGCCCCTCGGTCAGAAGCATTTCCTGCACAAACTTGTCCTCGTAGTCGAGCAAGTCTACTTGCAATGCGATAAAAAATAGTCCGGCAAGGGCTATACCGAGCACACCGAAAACCAGAATGCTGCGCCGACTACCCGACAATAATTCGTAGGCCCCTATCGTCGCGATCGTAAAATACAGGGACGAACGACCACCCAGCAGAAAGAGAATGACAATACTCACAAGAAAGACGACGACACGCAGACGCTTGACACTGGCGTAGCATATGAAGATCAGACAAACAGCGAATTCAGCGACATTCAGATGCGTAAGTGACTCGAGCTCACTGGTGCTAACGATATGGTAGTAATCGATGAACAAGGAGTCCTCGCCAGAGGCATTCAGAACGATCGCCCCTACCACGGCAATGATCGTGATCGCCCTTGGCAGAGAGTATTCCAGTCGACAGGTCGACATCGCGGCTCCGGCAAGTAGCCAGAAAACGTCGTTGATCAGAATGTTGATTGTGAAGGTAAACGTGTCGACCCCATCCATGTCGGTCATCGAGCCCACAAAGGCGTACTGCCCTGCCAGTGAAAACGCGAACAGGAAGAGCATGCCTGCCACGCTCATTTCTGCAGATGTAACGCGAATCCCTTGCTTTGAGACCAGCATAAGTCTCAGGCCAACGTAGCAAGCACCAGCAGCCATGACCAGATGCAGCATGAACGGAAACGTTTTCTGCGCCCACAGCAACTCATACAACCGGACCAGACAGTAGGTCACGACGATGTAGAAGCCGCTCTGATGGAGCAATTGGCGCATTTGGACGAACGTTCAAATCGAGTGGTAACGAAGGCCCACCCGATGCAGGTACCTGTCTTCGCGCCCGGGATGAGGACTATGAACCGAATGATATCTCAGCCCGCGACCTCGCAGGAAGAGATCTACTGCATCATCTTGCATGTACGTGAGCCTGTAGAGCGTCAACTCGCACTATCATGGGCGCTTTGCGGCATATGCTCGCTCGAAACCAGGACCGAGAAAATGGCAGGTACGCCCGGTGTGTTGTTCATTTGTGGAGGCGGGCATAGCGGATCCACTCTTCTGGACTTGCTCCTCGGTGAGCACCCATCCATCACCTCGGTGGGCGAAGTCTCCACACTGAACGACTACATTGAGCTCCCCGAGCGCATCTGTTCGTGCATGCGCCTGACGCGCGACTGTCCTTTCTGGCAAAGAGCATTGTCGAGTTTCGACGTCCCGACAGTGACGGGTGTAGACGATCCGGCGGCGCGAACAGTATCAATCTCGAAAACGCACCCACTAGACATGCGTCGAGTGCATACCACGAGCCTGAGCCTGAAGCTTCAGTACCTTTCAAGCGGAGCCTACTTCGCTGCAGGTTGCGCTGACAATCGGGACAACGCAATACTTCGCCGCATTTCGCCGGGCGTCATGTCCCGTATGGACGATGTGCATCGTCTTTTCGACGGTATTCGCGAGCAGAACGACACTTCGATAGTAGTCGACAGTTCCAAACATGTCTACCGATTCAGACTGTT
>Ga0114956_1003419_pt1 | contig 12275 bp, 6 predicted proteins | sample MaitaG_FD_87304 | JGI IMG/M metagenome (GOLD analysis project Ga0114956, IMG submission 87304) | Marine algal microbial communities from Maine, USA - Maine_Asex2 metaG | ecosystem: Host-associated > Algae > Red algae > Unclassified | place: Maine, USA | collected 2015-01-05 | reverse complement strand
TGTTGGGGGTGGGAGCTTGGTCCTGTATTTAGGACTTCGAATTTCCGATTTTGGATTTAAGAGAGAGGCATTTGAGGGCGGCGTCGGCTAATTTTCGGCCAACTGACAGAGCTTCGTTTTGCATAATTTTTCTGTTCGCTGCTTTGCTGACTTTTCGAAAACCAAAATGAAATCAACCCCGAACGGGGTTTTATTAAGACGTTAAAATTCAGATTGGCGGTGGAAGTCGACCTGCGATTGGAAAACCAACCTCCGTTTGATAGCCTTCCTCCAGCAGATAGCTTGGTTCGGTATAAACGGGGGACCGAGTGGACATCGAAAACTTCTTCTGTTCCCATTTCTGCGGTCGCCATCGCCCCCGAGAGGGCCACGCCATTCTGCTGCCAATCACCTTCGGCGGCTTTGTATAGACGCACCAGTTGCGTGATCGCCTCAGCTTGCCGCGCACAAAAAAGCGGTCGGGAATTATGGGTACGCTCCAGCAGAGATGGCGGTTTACGGAAGAACAAATGGGTCGCCTTTTAGGATCAGTCACAAATTAAGTTCCCGATTTGGAGTAGTGGGATTCGCCAGAATTTCTCAGGCAAAAAAGAGAATTCTGGCAAATCCCACTACACTCCATAAGTCAATTCAGCGATAAAAAAGTTGCAGCACGCAAAATGCGGAAGTTATTTCGTGAATAGTCCTTAAGGGACGTACGTGCCGAGGGCGCTTCTTGCGCGGAACCGGGGACGACTAAGTCAGAGCGACTTCCATCGCGGCGTTGTTGCAGCGACGACGCGTTGGACCTTCGAAGCTCGTGCGCACATCGGTCGCGGTTGATTGATAATTCTGACTCCGTTACAACATCCCTGTTGGACGAAGGCTCTGCGCGATCCGTCCGGCGAGATTGCATTCGATTTTGCTTGGACTGATTTTAAATTCTAAGTGCGCTGAGCTTCGGGAGTGAAGGTGGTGTTGATTCAAAAAAATCCAATGGCGGTTGTGCTCTGGATCGTTATTACCGCGTCAGCCTTCACACAGCAGTCGCATGCGAATGACCAAATCGCACAGTCGGCCGAACAGACGGCCGCAGAGTTTGAGCTGAAGGATCTGCGAGGGCAGCCTATTTTGCTGGACGGCCAAGCGAAACGGCTGACGGTCGTGTGCTTTTTGGGGACAGAGTGCCCCTTGGCAAAGCTGTACGCGGTGCGGCTTCAATCGCTCTACGAAACCTTCGCTGACCAAGACGTGCGATTCATCGGAATCAACAGCAACCGGCAGGACTCCCCCGACGAACTGGCTCAGTTCGCTAAGACCCAGGGAATAACCTTTCCTCTCGGAAAGGATTTCGACAATGTAGTTGCTGACCAATTCGATGTCGTCCGCACACCTGAGGTCATCGTTGTGGACGGTGATTTGAAAGTGCGATACCGGGGACGCGTGGATGATCAATATCTTCCCGGCGTCAGTCGCAGCCGGCCACAGCGCGCGGATCTGAAGATTGCAATCGAGGAACTCCTAGCAGGGAAAGCGGTTTCGATTGAGCGGACGGAGCCCGAGGGTTGTTTGTTGGGCAGAGTCACTCAACCGGCGGCTGAGGCGACCGTGACGTTTTGCGGCGACGTCCTGAGTGTGCTTCAGCAGAACTGCATCGAGTGCCATCGTTCCGGTGACATCGGACCCTTTTCCCTGACCGACTACGACGAAGTTGTTGGTTGGGGCGATATGATGATCGAAGTCATCGACAACCGGCGGATGCCGCCTTGGCACGCCGATCCCGAGGTTGGGCATTTTACTAACGCTCGTATTATGCCAGAGTCCGATAAACAGATCATCCGGGAATGGGTGGACCAAGGTATGCCTTATGGCAAATCTGAACAACGGCCTGATGCACTTCAATTTTCGTCCCAATGGCAACTTCCGCGTGAGCCTGATCTGGTGATTTCGATGCGCGAGCGTCCCTTCGCGATCCCTGCCGACGGCACGGTCGAGTATCAATATTTTGTCGTGGATCCAAAATTTGAGAAGGACGTGTGGGTATCGGCTGCGGAAGTCGTACCCGGCAACCGTAGCGTCGTGCATCACAGCATCGTCTTCATTCGTCCGCCCGACGGAACGGAATTCACCGGCATCGGATGGTTGGGGGCCTACGTGCCGGGCCAGCGTTTGCCTCGCGTGCGACCGAATCTCGCACGGCGAATCCCCGCAGGTTCGCGACTTGTTTTTCAACAGCACTACACGCCCAACGGCAGGACTCAATCGGACATCACTCGAGTGGGATTAGTGTTTGCCGATGAGAAAGACATCACCCAAGAACGTCTTACGCTGACCGCCATGAATCAGGGTTTTGAGATTAAACCTGAGACCGCTGGCCAAGAAGTAAAAGCGTCGATCGGGAGAATTCCGCAATCAGCAAAACTATTGGCAATCGCGCCGCACATGCATTTTCGAGGCAACCAATTTACAGCGACGATGGTGAAAGATAGCGGAGCCGAAAACCTGCTGCATGTTCCCGAATATGATTTCAATTGGCAGCACAACTATGAATTGGCCGAGCCGATTGATCTGAGCACGATAGACAAAATTGAAGCGGAATTTGTGTTCGACAATTCCAAGTCCAACCCCTCTAACCCTGACCCATCCAGATACGTCACGTGGGGCGATCAAACGTGGGAGGAAATGGCGATCGCTTTCTTCGATGTGTCTCGACCGCGTTCACCTGTTTTGGAGGAGGCCGATAATGACAGCGCCACAGTGAAGGACTCTGCATTGGCTGCTCAGATACAAGCGAAATTTGAACGGCAAGCGGACAAGTTTCTGAAACGATTCGACACCGATGGTGACGGCCTCGTTCAAAAAGACGATGTGCCGCTGACGATTCAGGTCAGAGAATTTGGTCGGTGTGACGCCGACAACAACGGGAGCGTTGATCGTGAAGAACTGTTGGATCGGCTTCGCACGCGTGCCCAATAGAAAAGTGGCGGCACGCCAGGCATCTTCGCCCATGAAAACAAATCATTAATACCGCCGGAGCAATTTCCCCATCGTGTCAAAGGTAATTGAAAGATCCACCGGTTGGATCGTGGATCGCCCTTTACTTTCAGGGCTGTTGGTTTTTACGATTTCGGCGATTGCGATTGCGGGTTACATCGATCCCAATTGGTTGGTCAATTTGGTTCACACACCGGCTGCGGTGTCCGATTCGTCGGAATCGGTGACGCAGCGTATCGAATCCGAACTGCCCGACGTCGACCGGTTTTCACTCGGCGGTGACGTTGTGCTGGTCGTACAATCGGATCAATTATTTACGCCTTCGGGAGCCGCGGCGTTGCGGAACGTCGCCACCGCGCTGGAGGCGACCGACTTTGTCAGCCGAGTCGTTTGGATGGACCGCGTGCCGATGCTGAACATTTTCGGGTTGCCCGAACCGGTCTTTCCGCATGCGGACGCGTCGCAGCAGCAATACGCTGCCGCGCGGCAGAAGGCGCTCGACCACCCCTTCATTGGCGGGCAGCTTCTATCAACCGACGGCAAGACGACGTTGATGATGATCTCGATTGACGGGTTGTTCGTAGAATCGGACGCGGACTGTATCGAAGGCGTAAAACAGGTTGCTCAGCAGTCAGCCTCCGAGTATCCCGATGCAAAAATGAGTTTTTCTGTTACCGGATGGCTACCGGCCTACGTCACTGCGATGAAGTCTCACAATAAAAACCAAGTCCAGTTCATGCTGATTGGTTATGGTGTGATTGCAATCATGGCGGTGGTTTTGTTTCGCGGGATCGCTGCGGTCATCGTCGTTGCGATGGCTCCGGCGTTGGGAGTTTTTTGGACGCTGGGTTTCGTCAGCTATTTTAATTTTGGGCATAACCCATTCAATGAAGTCGTATTGCCGGTGCTGGTCAGTTTGGTCGGGCTTACCGATGGCGTTCACCTGTTGGTGCAAATTCGAAAACTTCGATCTTCCGGCATGCCCTCCAAGGCTGCCGCCAAACAGGGACTTAAAGACGTTGGACTGGCCTGCGGCTTGACGTCCCTAACGACGGCGATCGGATTTGGTTCATTGGCGACGGCCAACCACGAATTCGTGCAACAGTTCGGGCTAAGTTGTGTTTTGGGTGTTATCCTATCCTTCATCTCGGTGGTGACAACGATTCCATTGGCGTGCAGTTCATGGGTCGGGAAATTTGTTCACGTCGGACAGGAGAAAAGCCTCGTCGACCAACAGCTCAATCGAATCGGTGGCGTTGTTGAATGGGTGTTGGTGCGAAAGGTCTTTGTCAGTCGAATTGCGATTCTTTCAACCCTGTTATTGATCGGTATTTCGCTGACCTTAAGGCCCGATGATCGGCGCTCCAACGCGTTGCCAACCAGAAGCGAACCGGCGAAAACGATCGCGTTGCTGGACAAAACGATGGGCGGCATTGACTCCAATCGAATCATCGTGCAATGGGACGAAACGATCGAGTCTGATAGTCCTCAAGTAATCGAGTTTATCTCCAACGTCGACTCGCTGTTGGCTAAGGAACCGCTGATCGGCCATCCGTTATCGATCGCGAATTTGATCGACGCGTTGCCGGGAGATGGAACGCCCGCCGACCGGATGTCGATGCTCGAATTGCTGCCGCCTCCTTTGAAACGCGCCTTCTATACACCTGAACGACGGACGGCAACGGTTGGCTTTCGCGTGCAGGACTTAGGCATTCGAAAATACAGCGATGTCTTTTCAAGATTGCAAGCAGGAACCGATTCTTTGGTTTCTCAACATCCTGGATTTTCGGTTCGCATGAATGGCGATTCAGTTTGGCGATGGCGGAACCTGTATCAAATCGTGGTCGACCTTGCAACCAGTTTGGGAGTCGCCTCATTGATCATTTTTGTTGTGCTTGCAATCGTTTATCGCTCTTTTCGAATCGGATTGATTTCGATCGTACCCAATTGCTTTCCGCTGGCGGTCGCGGGAACCTGGCTGGTGGTGTCGGGGCAGTCGTTGGAGGTCGTCACCGTATGCGCTTTCACCGTGTGTCTGGGAATTGCCGTCGACGACACCATCCATTTTCTCACTCGTTTTCTTGAAGAACGAGATCGCACCGACGATGATCAGGAAGCCATTCGTCGCGCCTTCACCGGGGTTGGGACTGCGTTGATCATGACGACGATTGTTCTTGTCGCTGGGTTTTCCACAGTTTTATTGAGCGACTCCAGAGATCATTTCATTTTCGCTTCGATGGGAGCCATCACGTTGACGGCGGCATTATTTGCCGATTTGGTATTCCTACCGGCGCTGTTGGCGCGGTTTGTTAAACGTTGAGCGCCTGCCGTGAATGAAACGTTGTTAGTTTCGTTTTCGCGAGTGCGGCTGACGTGTACAATGGATCTATGTCGAAACACGAAGAACGTCCGCTGTATGACCTGCTGTTACAGGTCGCCAACCCATCGCTGATTATTGCGATGGTAGGCAGCCTCATCTTCTTTCTGATCGAAATCTTTTATCGCGGGCCACACTTGCTGCGGTTGAACCTGATCATGGCGTTGTTCACTATTGCTACCGTATTGATCAGTCGAATTTCTATCGAAGCAGGCAAGGAACGAGCGGCGATGTTTGCCGCCGGTTTGGCCCTCGCGACGCTGGCCACAACATCGGTCGTCGTTGATTTTGACTATGAAAATTTTGCGTTGTTGTAACCCGTAGTGATCATCTTTTTGATCGCAACAGTGATGTGGGTCAGCAATCGGTTGGTATGGGACTGTACCCTGCTGGGGCGGACCCGCGACGTGTCGGCGATGGGTTTAGTCGAAGCCATCCGGCAGAAGGTGCTGCATAAGACGACTGCTGCATCGGCATCTGAAGAAGCCAACGGTCTTTCCGCTCAGCCAAAAAAACCAAAGAAGAAGTCGGAGTCTGAATCCACCGGTTCGTTCAGCGTGTTCGAATTCATGCTGGGACGCAACGGAAAGAATACGACGCCGGGCTTATGGGTCTTTTATCTTGCCGTTGCAGCGTTCCCGATCTTTGGAGTCGGGCAGTGGTTCGTCAGTGCAAGCTCGTCAGGATTTTCGATTTTCTTGCTGTTCGCGGTCTACCTGACGTCGGGACTGGGGTTGCTGATGGTGACCAGTCTGCTGGGCTTGAAACGCTACGCCAATAAACGTGGGATTTCAGTTCCCGAACCTGTGGCGATGAATTGGCTATTTGTCGGCACGATGTTTTTGATCGGTTTGTTGCTGCTGATTTCGTTTCTGCCGCGCCCCGACCTTTCGTCGACGATGAGGGATTACTTGGTGCTGTTGAGCAGCGAAGAAAAAACGTCCGAATTGGCGATTGGGGAAGACAACGATCTTCCCGATCCGGAGGAAGCGAATCAGAACGCAATTCCGAAACCAAAACGAACGCCAAAGAATGAGCAAGACGGCGCTGAGCGTGTTGCTGAAGACGCTCCGCTGGCCGACGGGAAACGAGGGGACGCGTCGGATCCCAATTCCTCTGAGAAAAAAGATGGCGGCGGAAATGAAACATCGGATTCAAAATCTGGTGAATCCAAAGACGGTGAAAGTAAGAAATTAGATTCCAAGGATGGACATTCTGATAAGAGAAACGAAGCGAACGACGACGCCAGAAACGAACAACGTAAAAATGGCCAAGATGAGAAAACCGAGCGACAAGACGAAAATAATAACGAGGAAGCGAATCAGCCCGATGGCAAACCGCCACCTGAAAAGAAGGTTGACGAACAAGCCAACAAACAACCTAAGGAGCAAGCCGACAAAATTGCCAAAATGCAGAGACCGCCGGCCCCGTCGCCTCCGTCGATCCAGCCTGACTCAAGCAACTTCCGTTGGACGGCTTATGTTCTGGTTGGGTTGATTGGCGTGGCGATCATGATCATGTACCGCAACGAGCTACTTCGATTATGGCAGCAATTGTTCGGTGTTCGGAAGAAGGAAAACGAAACTGAAGAATTATCTTCCAGCGCTAAGCGGCCTGCGCGTCCCAGGTCGTTTTCAAGTTTCAAAAACCCCTTTGCTTCGGGGATGGCTGAAAAAGTCGCCCCCGAAAAGTTAATGGCATACACCATCGAAGCGATGCGTGCTTGGGCGTACGAACGTGGCATAGAAACCTCTGGCTACTGCACCGCAGACGACCTGGTTTCTGCGACCGAATCATCGATTGAGAAATCTCATTCGGTGCTCCGATCTTTCGCGCTCATTTTTAATAGAACGATCTACGGCGATCACCCCCCGGATCAGGAAGAACTTAAAACAATTGCGGAAACTTGGCGGTTCATGCAAGCAAACTCGGCCGTGATTTCTCCCTCGATTCCGACAAAATCCGCTCTGCGTAATTCGGCAAACATTAAATAGCCTGTCGTTCAACTTACGCATCCCGTTGATGTCCGGTGTGCAATGCCGCATCGGTTACTGTTGCGATGGTTCTGACTTTTAGGTGGTTGCCATTAAAGGGGTTCGTTGGTCATAATACTCCCATATCATTCGGTATAAGTCTGGCTGATACCGCTTTCATGTCAATGTGCAGTGGAGATTCCCTTGAGCAAAGCAACAAACAATTCAATCGTGTCCCAACCTCACCGACGAGGGTTCTTGCAAGCGACCGCCGCAACGGTTGCTGGTGGTTACTTTTGTGCGACCGCGACGCCGACCGCTGCGGCAGGTCCCGCACGTGGCTTCGAAGACAAAAATGAGCAACCGGGAATTGGTTTCATCGGGACAGGTATTCGATATCACACTTATCTTGGTAAACAAGCACTACGCTACGGGCCTTGCGTGGGCATCGCCGATGTTGACGCGGTGCAGACAGGTCGCGCGATGCAGGTCGCCTACGATGCCCATCGCGCACACAAGCACCCGTTGGCGATTAGAGCCTTCGATGATTATCGCAAACTGCTGGATCGCAAAGACTTGGACGTCGTGGTCATCGCGTCACCGGATCACTGGCACACCAAGATGGCCATCGATGCAATGCGTGCCGGGAAAGACGTTTATTGCGAAAAGCCGCTGACCCTGACCATTCGCGAAGGCCAGCAAATTTACAAAGTCATGCAAGAGACCGGCAAGGTCTTCCAGGTTGGGACTCAGCAGCGATGTGAGTTCGGTTTGAGGTTTGCAAAGGCTGCCGCGATCGCGCGCGAAGGGCGTATCGGAAAGATCAATAACGTGACGGCGTGCCTGGGCGGAAGCCGCGTCAGCGGTGTGCTGCCAAAGGTCGCCCCACCAAGTAATTTGAATTGGGATCAGTGGCTGGGGCAGTGCCCGGTAGTAGATTACCGTGAAGCCCCCGAAATCCAAGACGTCCAAGGGTGGGGGGCCGGTCATCCCTTCAGCAGAGCCCACCGCTACTATCGCTGGTTCTACGAATACTCTGGCGGCAAGCTAACGGACTGGGGCGCTCATCACGTTGACATTTCATTGTGGGCGCTGGATCGTCTGGGCGATGACGCTGGCAAGGTCACCGTGAATCCGATCAGCGTCGAACATCCTGTCGAATTCGTCGACGGCATGCCGACAAGAGACGATCAGTTCAACTGCGCGGTGAAATTCCAAGTCGAACTTGGTTTCGAAGATGGCCTTAAGATTTTGGTCGCCGACCGCGCCGATGACAAAGGGTTTGATAATGGAATCATGTTTGAAGGCGAAGATGGAAGGTACTTTGTCAACCGAGGGAAACTGACAGGCAAGGTTCCTGAGGAATTAGAAAAGAACCCGTTGAAAGAGGAGACTATGAAGTCGCTCTACGCCAGCGGAAAGGTCCCTGAAGGGGACGGCGAGTCGAACTTTGGCGCAAACATGAAGAACTTCATGCAATGCACCAAAACTCGCGAGACGCCTTCTTCGGATGTTCTGTCACACAACCGTTCGATGAATCTCTGTCACAGCATCAACATTGCGATGCGATTGGGACGAAAGCTGACTTTCGACACCAAAGCCGAACAGTTCATCGAAGACGATCAGGCCAATACCTTCATTGAGCGCGAGCAGCGTTCGGGGTACGAGATCGAGGCATAAGTCCGACAATGATTGCGACGCCTAACCCGTCTTAGAAAAACACCCAGCGCGGATCGCTGGGTGTCTTTTTTGTGGAGGATTCCACACCGTCGTTAAATTGCGAAACGCGAATCACTTCATATTTGGTACACGCGTTTGAATTCTACAGCAGCAGATCTTCCGCTGGATCGTAGTCGATCAACGTGTCCACGTTATCGTCGAAGAACCGATCAGCCGCCAATCCGCCTTCGATGCTGTCTGTGTCATTTCCACCGACCAAGCGATCTTCGCCTTCGCCTCCGCTGAGCGAATCATCTCCGTCCTTGCCTTGGAGATTGTCATTTCCAAGGCCACCGACGATGGTGTCGTTGTGTTCACCGCCGACGAGCACATCATCATCGTCGCCGCCGTCGATTCGATCGTGTCCCAATCCACCGTAGATGCGATCGTTTCCGGCTTCACCGAAAATTCGATCGGCACCTGAGTGGCCGATGATTAGATCATCCCCATCACCGCCGTAGATGAAGTCTGCTCCGAATTGACCCAACAAACGGTCGTTGCCCGTTTCGCCGTAAAGATAGTCGTTGCCTTCGCCGCCGGTGACGTAGTCATTTCCCCCACCTCCAAAGATCGTGTCATCACCGGTTCCGCCTAACAGCTTATCGAGCCCACCATGTCCGCTGATAGAGTCGTCGCCCTCGGAGCCGTGGATGATGTCGTTACCTTGTTCGCCCAGCATCGTGTCATTGCCCAAGCCACCGTAAGCACGATCATTACCTGCGCCCAGTTTGATATAGTCATCACCGTGCCCACCAAAAACTCTGTCGGCTCCGTCCGTTGCAAGCGTCGTACTGTCAACGGTTTCTAAGAAACCAAAGATTCGATCATTGCCCAGGCCACCTACGATGTAGTCATTTCCTTCGTAGCCTTCGATCAGGTCATCGCCCGCTCCGCCGTCAATATAGTCGTTGTCGGCAATCGAGCTGTCGAATCGACCGTCGGTTGCTTTCCCGATGATGTGGTCGTTGCCGGCACCTCCGATGAGGCGATCCTGTCCGTCTCCACCGATGATGATGTCGTCACCGTCGCCACCGGCGACATAGTTAATTTCAGTGCCGAATTGGTATCCGATTTGAATAGTATCGTCACCGTCGCCGCCAAATACGAACTGCCGGCCTTGCGATGCAACGCTGCCTGACCCGCCGGCGGTGATGGTATCGTCGCCATCGCCGCCAATGATTCGGCTGCCCATGACGCCACCGTTGAGTACGTCGTCTCCGCCTTTTCCATTGATGGTAGCAAAGCGAAAGGCGTCACCGGTGGACGCGTTATAAGTGTCCGCGCCGTCAGAACCGATGAAGTGGATCCCACTAATCCCAGTTCCGTCGAATGTGTGCGTGGTTTGTATTGTCAACTGAGTGAGAACATCGATCAATGTTTCAGTCACCAAGATTTCCGTGGCTGTTTCTTCTACCGAAATCTCTGTCTCGGTCGAATCAGCGTCTGCCGAAATGTAGAATTTCCCTGCACCTGCGTCGGTGTAAAAGGTGGCTGGCATAAAGGCCGTCAAGACGCGGCGTTCTTCCAAAGAAGAGTAATTTTCAGTTGCGTAAGATTGGGTTCGTTTGCGTTTCATAATAGTTACTCAATGATTCGTTTCGTTCTGATGAGATATGCTTAATTGTTGTGGAAGCGGGATTCAATAAATCAAAAAGGGATCCGAGGTGAATGTCTTATTTACAGCTGGAGCAGCCTTCTTCAGGCGGGCATCCTGCTTCGCAACAACCGCACCGGTCACAGTTGCTTTTTAATGGCCGACCAAAGACCGAAGTCTGAGTTGTTTGATCGTTGCAGCCACAGGATTTTTCACCGCAACCGCAGCGGCTACCTTTTCTGCCTGAACAGCCTTTTTCGCAACAACCGCCGTTGCAGTAATCGCAGGATTCAGCGCCGAATTTGCTTTTCAGCCAAGGAATTCCAAGGTGCCCTTTGTTGGCTTTAAGTCCGCCGCAATTGCAGCCGTATTTGAGTGATTTGCAAGCGCACAATCCTGACCATTCATCGCAGCACTCATTCCGATCGACGCCGAAAAAGTTGACGTTCTTTACTTCCGGAAAGAGGCGGTCATCGACGATGACGTTTCCTTCGCACGTTTGGCAGTCAGCGGTTTCAGATTGGTATTTCGATCCAATTTGATCTACCACCGGTGCAGGGTAGCTTTGATTTTCGATTTCAAAGGGCAACGTTTCAGTGCCATCGGCAGCCATGTTTGCGAGCCTTTCGGAGGCACCGATTGACTCAATCTGCTGTGAGCAAGCTGGTGCTGATATTGAGAAGTTAATCCCAACCGCCAGTGCCACAAATAGAATTGAGGACGAAATTGATTTCATAGCCAGACTCGATCAGATACATCGACGAAGGCTCGACGTCATTGCCGAAAAACCCTTCGCCTGATCCTTATAAATCGGCTCGATCAGGTGCGATAATTAGAATATTCGGAATAATCGTCATCGCCACATGGCCCAAAGGGGCTCGAAAACCCAACATTCCGAACGTAAACCGCCCTCGTTTCTAGGTTTGCGAGGGGCTATTGAATGGCCCAATTTATGAAAGCACTTTAAGGAAATGCGCCTCTCGTTCGGCCATTATTTCGTGAAAATCATCTTAGGATTTCAATTATTGCGCGAAATCGCTCAACGTTGTGTTCCTTGGAAAAACGGGCAGGATTCGTTATCCTTTCGATCTGGGCTACAACGTATTCAGTCATCAGAACCCTGTTAGACATCGCCGTTTTGGTGAACGCATCGTCGCTCCCCTTTCGATCGCGAATTGAAATTTCGTTGGACGGCGGTAACTTTGAATCAAAACACGGTTGTTTTTTTACGGCAACGAAACAGTGAGCGGCAACGGGGCAATGCCGTGAAGGATTTATTTCCCTGTTTTAATGAGCCGTTTAGGCGTTAGGGGCTTGTTGGTTAAGTCGGTCTTCAATTTGTAATGTTAGCCGTTTGGGCGTTAGCCCCGGTTTTGCGATGACCCAACCGAGGCTAACGCCTAAACGGCTCACTTAATTAACAAGCCCTCAGCCACAGTTGCTTTGCACAGCGAAACCGAGGCTAAGGTTTGTTGATTAAGTCGGCTTTCGATTTTTAATGTGAGCCGTTTTATCGCTAGCCCAATGACACTTACTTTAGACCCAAACATAAAAAAATTAGCTCCCCCTCTCCTCGTGAATTCGGACCTAAAGACGCTGCCATTGAATCAAGCGTTGACCGAATTCACGAGGAGAGGGG
>Ga0114956_1003414_pt1 | contig 12286 bp, 12 predicted proteins | sample MaitaG_FD_87304 | JGI IMG/M metagenome (GOLD analysis project Ga0114956, IMG submission 87304) | Marine algal microbial communities from Maine, USA - Maine_Asex2 metaG | ecosystem: Host-associated > Algae > Red algae > Unclassified | place: Maine, USA | collected 2015-01-05 | reverse complement strand
TTTTTTTATCAGATAAAATAAAAAAACGTAGATATAGCCTGTGTTACATCGAGGATTTTTTATGAAATATGATGAAAAAAGAATCCAAAATAACTATGAATAATTGTGAACATGAACTTAATACTGATTACTAACCGTTTTGATAAGACTAGCAGTAGTCTCATTCTCCATAATATTTTCGATAAGCATCTGCGTTCGTCTATCTCTCATATCATATATTAAATGATGATGTGTATCATAAAATTTTTCATCAGGTAAAATATATTTAGTAAAAGAGCCAAGTGTAGTAGGATAAAAAGTGGCGGCAACTTCTGCATCTATGATTTGTAGCACGTCATCATATGCAGCAGATTTAGCAATCGGAGCAAAACCAATCAAGAGATGTGCATCTTTTGATTTAATGATTTTTTCCATTTCTTGTAAATCTAAAATGGATTGGGTAATCCCTTTTTTCAGCACTTCCATATCGAAAGAATAATCTTTTGGTTTGGACTGATAAACACTACCTCGCCCCTTGTGACCTTCGTAATCTCCCCAATGATTTGTTTTTTCTAAAATCGTTTGTTTATTATTTATTTTCAGCGCAAATAAAGTTAATAGGTAACTAATATTTTCTTGAATGGCGACACCTAGTTTTTTGGGACTACTCACGATTTGATTTGTATTAAGATATTTGACTCCTTGAGGATATTTACTAATCAAATTGTATAAAGTCTGTTGTCCATCTTTACTTACCATACCGAAATGAGCCGGTTCAGCTAAAAAAATAACAATGTCATTTTTTTTCACCTGATCAATAATTTCATTGAAATAATACGCCATCCCAATGCTTCCTTGGATTCCCATATTGACAACATTAAGACCAAGTTCTTTTTCAAGTAATTCGGAGTTCATACCATAATGAAGATTAGAACCTCCTATAAGAATAATTTTGTTTTGTTTAATTGACGAGAGTCGATCTTGTTTAATATACGTCGTTCCAAGTCTATGATTAGTCGTCATCATACCTGTGATAAAAAAAGAACAAATAATAACGAATGAAACTAAAAAAAAGAATAAACTCAGTTTGTATATTATTTTTTTCATAAAGAATTAAAATTGAAAATAAATAAATGTACTTTGATTACTATTTACATAAGTTAAAATCAAAGTTCCGATAGCAACATAATAAAACCATCGAACAAATGTATTCCCTTGCACATTTTGAAAAGGATATGATTCTCTTCTCCAAATCCATTCAATACAAATTAAAATTCCAATAAAAAAGAAAGCTAGAACGGTGTCCACAATTATTCCAAGTGAAAAATCTTGGAGTTTTAGATTCATCGAAAATAGATTATAAATATATGAATTTGCATCAGCTAAACTTTCTGACCTAAAATAAATCCATGCAAATGAGGTGAGTAAAAATGTACTCAGAATAGATGCTAATTCTTTTAGACTAGGAAGTTTTTTGTCCTTAGCAACGATTTCAATATTGTTTCGATTTCTATTTAATAAAGTTAAAGGAATAAAGTAGATCGCATTCAAAAGTCCCCAAACTATATATGTCCAATTGGCACCATGCCAAAAACCACTCACTATAAAGATGATAAATACATTTCTGATGACCATTAATTTGCCCCCACGACTTCCTCCTAATGGAATGTAAAGATAATCTCGAAACCAAGTCGATAAGGATATATGCCACCTCCTCCAAAATTCAGCCATGTCTCTGGAGAAATATGGATAAGCAAAATTTCTCATTAAATTAAATCCCAATAATCTCGCTGTTCCAATTGCAATATTCGAGTAGCCTGCAAAGTCACCATAAATTTGAAACGCAAATAAAAATGCCCCACTAATTAATAGCAAAGAAGAGTATTCATTATAATGATTAAATATATCATTTACGAGCGGAGCACATTGGTCAGCGATGACTACTTTTTGAAATAAACCCCACAAAATCTGCCGTAAGCCTAATACAATATTTTTAGGATCAAATGTTTTGAGTGTTTTAAATTGAGGCAATAAAAGTCGTCCCCTTTCTATCGGGCCGGCAACAAGTTGAGGAAAGAAACTTACGAACGCAAAGAAATTAAGCAGGTTATTTTCTACAGGAATTTTTTTACGATATAAATCTATGGTGTAACTAAGCGTCTGAAAGGTGTAAAAACTTATACCAACAGGTAAAATGATTTTTAAAGTAAAAGGGCTGACGTGTACTCCAAAATAATTGGCAAAGTCTGAAAAGGACTCCATAAAAAAATTGAAATATTTGAATATTCCAAGTATTCCCAAGTTGATACCGATACTTAGGTATAAGTAAAGTTTTCTTTTTTTATCACTACTATTATTGTGTAATTTTTTTCCAATATAAAAATCACAAAACGAACTAAATATAATTAATAATAAAAACCTAGCATCCCACCAACCATAAAAGACATAACTAGAAATGAGTAAAAATGCATTTCTGAAGGTTAGATTTTTTATATTCCAATAAATGGTAAATACAATTGCTAGAAATATAGCGAACTCAATTGAATTGAATATCATTTTTTTGAATTGTAACTACTGCGAGTTCTTCTTGTAATTTTAATATTTCGACTTTATCAAAAGTAACTTTTTTGACATTGTTTTCATATTAATTTACGTAGTTACTTGTGTGGTGGATTAATTAGGAGGATAGATTGTTTTTTATTCATAGTAAAAAAAAAAGGGATAGACATTACTGCCCATCCCTTTTTTAGGAACACTTAAAAAATAACTTATAACAGTTTGGCAATTATTTTGAGTCAAATCAAGGCATGAAAATAGGCGTTTATCTAGATAAAAAACTATTTTCATAACACAGAGTTGGCTCAAAAGAAAAAGTCAAAGTGTTATAAGTTATTCTTTAAGTGTTCCTTACTTACAAGATGACTTAAATTTTTATTCAGCCACCCCTGTTACTAACAATGAAATTTCATTTCTCAACACTTCCACAAATCCTTGATTGATGCCGAAAGTCACTTTTTTACCATCAGCTTTTTCAATACTCACTTCTCCTTCTGTAAGTGCAGAAACAAGAGGGGCGTGACCTCGAAGTATTTGAAATTGCCCACCAATACCTGGAACTTTCACAGATTTGATTTCGCCATTAAATACTTCTTTATCTGGTGTAAGAACTACAATATTCATTCTTATTTATTTTGAATTTTGAATTTTGAATCATGAATTTTAAGTCACTACTACTAGCGAAATTCAAAATTCAAAATTCATCATTCAAAAATAATTATTCAATTAAGCAGTTGCTTCTGCCATCATTTTCTTACCAGCTTCGATTACATCATCAATCGAACCTTTCAAGTTAAATGCAGCTTCTGGATATTGATCCATTTCTCCATTCAAGATCATATTGAATCCTCGAATTGTTTCGTCAATAGGAACCAATACTCCTACCAATCCAGTAAATTGCTCTGCTACGTGGAAAGGCTGAGATAAGAAACGTTGGATACGACGAGCTCGTGTTACTGCCAATTTATCTTCATCAGATAACTCTTCCATTCCAAGAATCGCAATAATATCTTGCAACTCATTGTATCGTTGCAAAATCTGCTTCACCGCTTCCGCAGTATTATAATGCTCATCTCCAATAATTGCTGGATCCAAGATTCTTGAAGTAGAATCCAAAGGATCTACCGCTGGGTAAATACCTAAAGAAGCAATCTTACGAGACAATACTGTCGTTGCATCCAAGTGAGCAAATGTTGTCGCTGGAGCAGGATCCGTTAAATCATCCGCAGGTACATATACTGCTTGTACAGAAGTAATCGAACCTCTCTTCGTCGAAGTAATTCGCTCCTGCATCACACCCATCTCAGTTGCCAAAGTTGGTTGGTAACCTACTGCTGAAGGCATCCGTCCAAGCAATGCTGATACCTCAGAACCCGCTTGCGTAAATCGGAAAATATTATCAATAAAGAACAAAATATCTTTTCCTCCTTGAGGATCGCTCAAGTCACCATCTCGGTAATACTCAGCAATCGTCAATCCTGACAAAGCAACTCTTGCCCGCGCCCCAGGAGGCTCATTCATCTGACCGAATACGAATGTTGCTTTTGATTTTTCTAATTCTTTAGCATCTACAGAACTCAAATCCCATCCACCTTCTTCCATTGAGTGCATGAATTTTTCACCATAGTTAATGATACCCGCTTCCAACATCTCTCTCATCAAATCATTCCCTTCCCGAGTTCGCTCACCTACACCTGCAAATACAGAAATACCATCGTATCCTTTTGCAATATTATTAATCAACTCCTGAATCAATACTGTTTTTCCTACACCGGCTCCACCAAACAATCCAATTTTTCCACCTTTCATATAAGGCTCAATCAAATCGATTACTTTAATACCTGTGTACAATACTTCTTTAGAAGTCGAAAGATCTTCATAACGAGGTGGCTTCGCGTGAATCGCACGACCACCTTCTTTTGATACAGGAGGCAGACCATCAATTGGCTCACCTACCACATTAAACAATCGACCTTTAATCGCATCACCAATCGGCATTGCAATCGGAGCACCAGTATCAACTACTTTTGTTCCTCTAGTCAATCCATCAGTCGCTTCCATCGAAACGGTTCTAACAGAGCCTTCTCCAAGGTGCTTTTGTACTTCAAGTACAATGATGTCACCATTGGGACGAGTGATTTCTAATGCACTCAAAATTTCAGGTAATGTAGATCCTTCTGCTGCAAAACTTACGTCTACAACTGGTCCAATTACTTGTTTAACTTCACCTATATTTGCCATAATATTATATTATAAATTGGTTGAATTATAGTGGGTTCTCAAAATCGGTGCAAAGATACTTTTTTTGTCTTTTAAACCAAAGAAAATTTGGTGTTGAAAACTTCTTTTTTGAAATAAAATTTACTTTTTCTTCATTCGCGTAATCAAATTTATATTTCGATATTTTTAATTACTGAAAATTTATATTTTTTAAAAATACTTTTTTGTGAAACGTAATTTAATTTCTATCCTTCTTCCTGTTCGCAATGCTTCTAGTTTTCTAAAAGCCTGTCTCGAAAGTATTCAAAATCAAACTGAAACTGATTGGGAACTCATTGCAATTGACGATCATTCGACTGACGATAGTTTTGAAATTTTAAATTCTTTTGGAAAAAAAATGCCCGAGCAAATTCATGTTTTTAAAAACGAAGGAAAAGGAATCATCCCAGCTTTAAAATTAGCTTACTCAAAAGCACAAGGTGAATTCATCACTCGAATGGACGCTGATGATTTGATGGAAAAAAATAAACTTGCTTCGCTAAAATCTCTTTTGGAAAAAAATGAACGAGGACATGTCGCAACAGGTTTAGTAAAATATTTTTCCGAAACACAACTCGGCGACGGCTACAAAAAATATGAGCAATGGCTTAACGCACTTTCTTTGGAAAATAAAAATTACGAAGACATTTATAAAGAGTGTGTTATTCCTTCTCCGTCGTGGATGTGTCATCGAGATGATTTGGAAAAATGTGGTGCATTCGAAATTCAGCAATATCCTGAAGATTACGATTTGTGTTTTCGTTTTTATAAAAATAATTTAAAAGTAGTCGCTTCGCAAAATGTGATTCATCATTGGCGTGACTATTCCAATCGAACTTCTCGTACCGATCCAAATTATGCGAACCAACATTATTTTGATTTAAAATTGCCCTACTTTTTAGAATTGGATTTTGACAAAAATCGCCCACTCGTCATTTGGGGTGCAGGCAAAAAAGGAAAACACCTCGCAAAAAAATTAGTCGAACAAAAAATTGATTTCTACTGGGTCTCCAACAATGAAAAGAAAAATGGAAAAATGATTTACGACCAACTAGTTCAGCATTTCGAAAAAGTAAATCAATTAGAAAATCCACAAATAATCGTCTCCGTCGCATCGCCCGAAGGACAAAAAGAGATTTTAAAATTTTTCCAAAAAAAGAAAATGAAAAAAGGAAAAGATTACTACTTCTTCTGCTAACCAACCGTAGCGGGACTTTCCAAGTCCCGAAAGAAAAGTCCAAATCCCAAAAAAAAGTCCAAATCCCAAAAAAAAGTTTAAGTCTCGAAAAACTAATTCAACATTTTTTACAGGACTTGGAAAGTCCCGCTACGACGATGACGCAAGTTTCCCAAAAAAACATCATCCAAAGAATACATAAAAAATAACTTGGACGAAACTCAAATCATACCACAACTAAAAGAAGGCAACGAAACCGCCTTCAAAAACTTGGTCGATACTTTTCAAGAAAAAGTATTGAATACCAGTTTAGGTTTTGTGCCCAACCGGCATGATGCAGAGGATATTGTACAAGAAGTATTCATCGAAGTTTTTCGAAGCATCAATAAATTTCGAGGCGATTCCAAATTGTCCACTTGGATTTATCGAATCACCACCACCAAATGCCTAGAACACATTCGAGCAAAAAAACGAGAAAAGCGAAAGTCATTTTTCCAATCACTCATCGGAATGCACGAAAATGCAGATCGAATAAAAGCATTCGATTTTAATCATCCAGGAATTTTATTGGAAAATAAAGAACGCTCGAAAACACTTTTTGCCGCCATCGAAAAATTACCCGAAAACCAAAGAGTCGCATTCACGTTACACAAAATTGAAGGATTAAGTTATCAAGAAATCACCGCAATTATGGAAACGAGTTTATCTTCCGTCGAGTCATTAATGTTTCGAGCCAAAAAGAATTTGCAAAAAACACTTGGAGATTTTTATAAAAGAAATGAATCGTAGCGGGACTCTCCGAGTCCCGAAATAATAGTTCAATAACTATTATTTAAACGGTACTTGGAAAGTCCCGCTACGAAGAAATAAAATAAACAACGCAAGTTTCCCCAAACAAAATCATCTAAAATAAGAATCGTAAAAATGAAAAATAGAAAAATAAATATCGACCAAGAAGTCCAAAAGACAATGGAAAGCATCGAACAAATTCAACGAGTCGAAGGCAATCCATTTCTTTACACTCGACTTCAAGAGAAACTTCGACAAGCAGCAGAAGGTGATGTTGTAACAATACGCACACGTTTTCCAATTTGGCAAATGGCAATGGTGGTCGTTCTTCTTTTTATTAATGGATTTGCATTGATGGAATCTGGTTATTTGGATGAGACAACGGAGACTGTGGCAACGAGTATTGATGAATTTGCAGATGAATATGCATTGACTTCGAATGAAACAGAGGATTTGGAATATTTAAGTTGGAACGATTAAAAGGTAAGCATTATGAGTATTACAAATAATAAATATACAAAATGGATTATCGGAGCATTGGTTTTGCTCAACTTGATTTTACTATCCGTTTTATTCTTTTTAAGACCTCAACATGGAAGAGGCGGAATGAATCCAAACGATTTTTTAAAAAAAGAATTAAACCTTTCGGATGATCAAGTAGTCAAATTCAAGGAACTTCGAAAAGCCCATTTTAAAAAATCAAAAGAAGAATCAAAAGCCATTCGGACTTTGAAAAACGAAATGTTAGATGCGGTTTCTGCAGAATCGCCTGACACTTTAAAAGCTAATCTGATTGCTGACAAAATAGGAATCAAGGAAGCGAATAAAGAAAAATTGTTAGTTCAACATTATTTGAAATTGCAAGCGGAGTGCACTCCTGAGCAACGTCAAAAACTGGAACGAGTTTTCAAGAAAGCCATGTCCAGAAGAAAATTTCGAAAAGGGAAAAGAGAGAAAAAAAAGGAGAAAGAAGCAGAATGATTTTCCCTAAATCTATTTTTTAAAAAATTAAAATCACTAAAGATGAAAAAGAATATTGTAGTATTAATGTTAGGTTTGATGATTACAACATTGGCATTTAGCCAACGTAAAAAAAAGAAACATCATCAACCCAACCCTGAACTCAAAAAAGAAATGCAAAGCTATATTGAAAAAAATGTAGTGCCAGTTTTACAAATTTCACAAGATGAATTTGATGCAAAATTAAGCGCAGATGATTTATCATTTGTTCAAGCGAAACGAATCGAAATGGCAAAAAAACGTGCAGAGAAAAAAGCACATCACGAAGCGCATCGAGCAGAAAGAAAAGCCATGAAAGACAAAGTCAAAAATATGACTGACGAAGAACGAGAGGCTTTTCGAAAAGAAAAAAAGAAAAACAGGAAAGCGAAAAAAGATGGCAAATTCAAAGAGGAAAGCAAAGCTACAAGAGTAGCAATGAAAGATTTTATGGAACGAAATAAAGCCTTAGTTGAAAGTACGATGACTTCGCTAAAGCCAAATTATAAGACATGGACAAGTGAACAAAAAGCAATTTTTGAAAAATACAAACCAGCCGATGCTCCTGCGATGAAAGAAGGAAAACGCAAAGGAAAAATTGGTCTATTTGGATTAGAAATGCACAGAGGCAAGCATCATAAAAAAGGCCGACATGGAAAAGACCAAGGCGATAAAATGAAAGGCGAGCAGGGCGAAAAAGCAGCAGATAGAAAAAGCAAAAAAGGTGGAAAATTAGCTATCCAATTTATTTTATGGGATGGTACTGCACCAACACCTCCTGCTGAAAGAAGAGAAAATATTGGTCGGAAACAGGATGCGACTAAAAATGTAAATATATTGTTAGGTCAAAATTTTCCGAATCCTGCAACTGGAATTACTCGAATTGAAATGGAGATTCCAGCAGAAGTAAATCAGTTAAATTTGACGGTTACAGATATAAATGGAAAAGTGGTGAAGCGATTAAATATGACCAATGTGAATGCTGGGAAAGAGTCAATTGAACTTGATGTAAATGACTTGCCGAATGGTCAATATTTTTATACCGTCGAAGCAGATGGATTTAAAGCGAGTAAGAAAATGATGGTGAATCATTAAGTAAAAATAGAAACTATTCATGATCTAATTGAAGTTTCTTTTTTCATTTAATTAAAATTAAAATTGATGAATTGTTAAACTGTTTTTTGCTTCGCTAATTGTTGAATGGTTAGCGAAATGGAAAACAGTTTAACAGTCCAACAGTTAGCGAAGCGAAAAACAGTTTAACATTTACCCCTTCCCTTTCTTCTTTTGATAATAATCAAAAACTTTCGTCACCACCGCTTTTCCCAACTTTTTAGGATTTTTCCGAATCTTAGATTCCTCTTTTCCCATGTTCAAAAATAAAGCATCAACTGCTCGTTCCGCCATAAAATCAGAAAGCGAACCATCCACTTTTTTACTAGCAAAAAGATTGTAAGCATTCGCCGCCAATGGCCAATATTGGGTGGCTTCCGTTTTTCCTAATTCAGTTTCAAGTCTTGAACTATATCGTTTTTTGACAGAACCATACATTGCTTGCCGAAGTGTTTCGGTTGCTGCATTTTCTCCGCCAGCTACAATTTTTACGGCATCCTTAAATTTTATTTCTTTTACAGCATCCTCAATAATACCTGCACTTTCATCAGCCATAATTTTGGAAACAGCTCCAATTTTCAAATTGACTTTGTCTATTTCTTTTCCCAATCCTAAACTTTTTAGACTTCCCAAAACAGGTTCTAATTCAGGAGGAAGAAATCCATTAACTCCTTTCTTATTTAATTTTCGAAGCGTTTTTACTGCTCGAAATGCGCTGCTGTTTAAAACTTCTTTGACTGCAGAAATTGTTTCAAGGCTCGTAGGTTCGATGATGATTTTTTGCAACGAACTACAGGAAGACAAGATTATAGCCAACGTTAGAATTGAAAGCTGAATTTTTTTCATGATTACAATTTAGATTAAAGAATGATTTATTGATAAGACGTGAGTTACTAAAAGTAGGTACTTTATTTTTTTTCTAACAATTCAATTACATTTTTTTTAAAAGTGGTTTTTCCAAAAAATGATTTTTCGAAACCAGAAAACGATGCTACTTTTTCCAAAGCATTTTTTAAATCAAAATCCTTTTGCCTTGCGGTGAAAAATATTTTTTGTTCAAAAAAATGATGCGCTAAATATTCTTGTTCTGTTTGTCCAGGTGTAGGAATCAGAATCGCTTTTTTCTCCAAAGCAACTAAATCCATCAAGGTAGTATAGCCTGATCGACTGATCACAATTTCACTTTCTACAATTGCTTGATTTAATTTTTCGGAAGTCAAAAAAGAAATCACTTCAATATTTTTACTAAAATGAAAATGCTCATTTTGTTCTGTCTGACCTTTGACCAAAAGAAATTGGAAAGGTAATTCTAATGCTTGTTCCAATATTTTTTTTTCTAAAAAAGTACGTTGTGGTTCAGGGCCAGAAAGAATGATGATTGCTTTTTGTTTGATATTACTTTCTATTTTTCCATGGCTTTCGGCAGGCGGGTTCATTCTAGAAAGAGAACCACTATATTTTGTAAGAGTATTGTTATTTAGCTTAAAATTCCCATGTGAAAGCTTGCCAGACAAATTTGGTTTTCCCTCAAAATCAGGGATCCAGCATTCATCAAACTGTTGAATCATTTTTCGATTGAGCCAATTGCCTATTTGTCGAAATAAAGGAATAGGAATGGGCAAGTTAATTTGATGCGTCATAAAAACGTTGTAAGTTTTTTTGGAAAAAACACCAAAACGATTGTCAGAAATAATGATGTCAATTTTTTCTTTTTCAACAATTTTGGCAATTTCTTTTTTTTCTGCTGCGATCGCTTGCATCATTTTAGGCAACTGACAAGCCATATTCCACATCATATTGGAAGTACGATAAGTGATGTCGTAGGCAGGTAATTGAAAGATGGGAAGTGCTGGGAATTCTTTTTGCAATAGATGAAATGCACGACCATCCGAAGCCAAAAAAACGATGGCATTTTGTTTTTGCAAAAATCGAATAATCGGAATGCATCGAGTCGCATGACCCAATCCCCAATTTAGAGGAGCAACTAAAACCTTTTTTGGTTCGTTCAAATTTTAAGTTAAATTTGTTTTGAAAAAAATCTTCAAAAATAAAAATATGAAAAATCGAAAAAATTTAATCTGGTTGTTTTTTTTGGCAATTACAATTTTAACTATTGCCAGTTGTAAAGCTGGAGATTGCAATTGTCCACAGCTTTGATTTTAATGATAAAAAATGAATGGACTCTGTAAGAAATTCATCTTTTATCATTACCTCCGATCTGCACATCGCACACATTTGGTGCTTTCAGGCATGTACATCAATCGAGCAGGGCGAATCGGATTTTTACACATCGAGCAATTTCCAAAATCTGGATTATCTACTTTTTTTAGAGCTAGTTGCAATTTTGATAATTTTGCTTTGGCAGATCGAAGAGCAGCTTCTGCTACACTTTTATTATTGATGGCATCCATTCGACTTACTCGCCCGAGTGAATTTTCAGGACTGATTGGTTTCGTCGCATCGAGAAGAGGAACAATCGCCGCTTCGGTTTTCAAAATCTCTTCGTTTATTTTTTTTCTTAAGGCTTTTCTATCTTCGAGTGTCATGGATTTTTTATTGTACGTGGTGGTTTAGCTGACCGTAAAAAAGTATAGCTACTTTTATAAGTCATATCATCATTCGCTGCGCTCTTTTACGGTCAGCTAAAGTGGACCACCACATGTGATTTTTATAAAATTAAACATTCTATCTTCAAATCTTATTTTTTTTCAAAAAAAGTAAACTCGTAAAACGTTACTTTTTCCAATATTACCATTTAGATTATATGTTAAAGTTTGATCGAGAAATAATTATTAAGAATCAAACGAGATATTTTTAAAAAATAACCTTATTGACTAATAATCAAGCTGTTAAACATTTAATTAAAAGGTATGTCAAAATATAGGAATTACAAATTGCTATTTTTTGACAAACCAACGACCGATCTAAGCTATCATTTTTAAGCGAAAAGGCTTAACTTATAGTTATAACAAAAATTAAACATTCACTAAAAGACATTTTAAAACATTATTCTTTGAAAATAAATTTTACATTTTTACTCCTTTAAAGATAACATTTTAAGCTGTCCACAAACACCACTAACCGTGAGTCAATTCAATTGGACATATCTTGCACCCTCCGGCAAAAAGCATCATGTAGGCCTTTTTCATGGAGATCGTACAGGTCATGTTATGATTTATTGTAACTCCAAAGTCGTACTCGTCGACTTCAAAGTACGTGAAACAAAATCCTACTCCATTTTTATCGAAGAAGAACTTTGCGAAATCGGAATCGAGCGACAAAAAGATCGTTTCGTTTACGGTTTTGATATTAATAAAGAGGTCGATACGCCACTTAATCGAGTTCGAAAAGCTACTGATAAAAAACATCTTAAACAAGGTGTTGGGTTTTTAGCAGTTTTATGCACCTTGGTTT
>Ga0114956_1003413_pt1 | contig 12289 bp, 8 predicted proteins | sample MaitaG_FD_87304 | JGI IMG/M metagenome (GOLD analysis project Ga0114956, IMG submission 87304) | Marine algal microbial communities from Maine, USA - Maine_Asex2 metaG | ecosystem: Host-associated > Algae > Red algae > Unclassified | place: Maine, USA | collected 2015-01-05 | reverse complement strand
TCTCATTTTCAAACCAAGTTACACTGCCAATTAACCCCCATTCGCCATAAATTGCCCATCTATCTTTTTGGTAAAAATGTTTTCTGCTAAAAGCTTCTACTCCATGGCTGTAATAGTTTCCTGTCAAACTGTTTAGCCCAATGCCAGTATGTATTCGCAAACCAGCCTTTGTATTTTCACTGGTCATTTGAGAAAACTCAATACTTAAGGCCTGCGAAAATCTGTAATCGCTATTAGCCAAAAACAATGCCCCGGGTGCGCCTTCCCAAGTAACAGCATATTCTATCGGTTTTTTAATTTTTTGTGCAACACTTAAAGTGCTCAATAAAAGTGAGTATACAAGTAATATTATTATTTTGTTCTTCATATGCCCTTAACTACGCCTTTGCTTATTAATGTATTATATCTTTCCGATTGTTTAACACTTTTTTAACTAAATGAAAGAATCGTATAAAACTGAATTTTTAGATCGCAAAGCTCGCGTTATTACCAGGCGTAGAATGCGCGCTGAAGTTGAGTATTTCCATGAAATTCTAGAATTTAGTTTACAAGACAATGAAAAGTATGCATGGCGTGCAGCATACACTTTACAGAAGATTTATAGAAAAAATGATGAACGTATTCGTCCGCACTTGCTAAATATCATAAAGGCTATTGAGGGAAAAAGTGATGGACACCAAAGAGAATTATTGAAGCTTACAAGAAAAATGAAGGTTGATGAAGATGAAGAGGGTTTCTTGTTTGATGTTTGCATTGGCCTTTGGGAAAACCCCAATAAACAGCCTTCAGTGCGCATTTGGGCTTTTAGACTTTTCTACGGCATTGCCCAAAAACACCCCGAGCTGTTGGAAGAAATTCAATTTTTATTGGAGCCCACTTATACAGATTCGTTGACTCCGGGAGTTAAAAGATCTTTTGAGAAAATAGTTGGTAGGTGATAATTTCGAAATATCGGTTGGAAACACCCTACCACAGTTAAGTCAACTAACAAAAGCTAGCATCATAGTGCTGCGGAGCAAATGCTACCTTTCGACCTCTTTCCTGGGGAAAAGCTCAAGATGAACATCAATTTTGGCTAAGCCATAAATCGATACCCCACACCTCTTACGCTATAAAAGTGTGTTGGATTTTTTGGGTCAACTTCAAAGTACTTCCTAAAGTTTAAAATGAAATTGTCAATTGTTCTTGTACTTGGAAAAACATCATAACCCCATACACTTTGCAAAATTTGTTGTCGGCTAACCACCTCCCCTTTTCTGTCAATTAGTAGCTTCAGCAGTTTCACTTCTTTTTGGGTAAGATTAACATCACTTCCATTATGCGTAGTGGCTAAAAAGTTGCTAAAGTTTACTTTGTTTTCGCCAAACTCGTAGCTGGTAAATGTTTGCTCATTTTCGGTTCCTTTAAAGCTGTGCTTCAATAAAACTTTAACTCGCAACATAAACTCTTCCAAGTTAAAAGGCTTGGTAAGGTAATCATCAGCGCCTTTTTTTAATCCATTAATTCTATCTTGACTGGTATCTTTTGCGGTTAAAAACAGAATTGGCGTTTCCATATCTTCTAAGCGAATTTGCTCGCATACTTCAAAGCCGTTCAACTCTGGTATCATAACATCCAATATTACTAAATTGAAACGTTGGTCTCTAAAAATGTTTAAAGCAGCTCGTCCATTATCAGCCACTTCCACTTCATAGTCTTCCAACTCCAAGTTCATTTTTATGGCTTCTTGAAGATTTTCTTCATCTTCAACTAACAGGATTCGTGGTAGACTATTCATGTTTCTAAATTTAGGGTTTGTGCAATATCACTACTATTGATACTGTGATTTTACGATTAAATTGTAAAAGAGATGTCAAAGAATTGTCATTACTGTTATTGCAACTGGGCTTGGATGCTTGTTTTATCAAGCTCAACGGCCTTCTCTGGTTGACTTTTAGCGCGCATTGGCAACGTAATTATAAATCTGCTACCTTTTGGTTGATTTGGCTTAATTATAATTGTTCCACCATGATAAGTTACTACTTGCTCAACAATGTACAAGCCCAAACCTGTTCCCTTTGCCTTACGTGTGTCTTCATTTCCAATGCGGTAAAACTTGGTAAACACTTTTTTTCTGTCCGATTTTTCGATTCCATTTCCAGTATCGGCAACAACTATTTTTATCTGTTCGGCTTCAATGTTAACTAGCAATACAATGTCATCATCAGTTTGAGAATACTTTACCGCATTTTCTAATAAGTTAAGTATTACTGAGCTTATGGCCATCCTATCACCGTTAAACTCAACCCCAGCTTGAATGTTTGAAGAAAAATCTCTTTTACTACCAAAGGTAGTATTTACACTTTCGTAAATTTTAGTTGCTAAATCGCTTAGGTTAAATTGTTCCATTACAAACTGCTGTGAAGCTCCTTCAATTTTGGTGGCTAGCAATATGTTGTTTACTAGTTTTTCCAAGCGATCAACATCATCCACACTATTGTGTGCAATCTTTTTAAACTTTTCTTCTATTTGGTTGCGAGCCAGCAAGGTTTGCAATGAGAGTTTTATAGAGGCCAATGGCGACTTAAGTTCATGCGTTATACTTAATAGAAAATTGCGCTGCTGCTTGTTTAGAAAAATTTCTCGACTGTAGCTTTTTCTTAACTGTAGTATGCCTAAAACTATTAAAATTAAAAAAATAGCTCCTTCACCAAAAACCATCATTTTTTGACGTTTGTACTTTTCTTCTAACTCGGTTAAGTAAACTACATCAGCATTTTTTAAAGGTTTATTAGTCAATTTTGAAATGTATTCAACCTTGCTTTTTTCGGTAATAAATAATTGCTTCTTGGTATCTAACAACAAATAACCCCACCAAATAAATGACGCCAATAGATAGGTAACCAATATGAAGAAGATTACTATTGGTCTGAAAAAATTTCCTTTTCGTTTAAACTGTTGAGCCACTATTGCAAGTTAAACCTATTCATTACTAAAATCAATCTTAGGTGCTACGCCAATGTTGTGCGCTGCTCATTTTTAAAAACTACATCTAAACCATCACAAATTATTTGTTGCGCCTTGTACAAATCATCTTCAGTATGCGCTGCCGAAACAAAACCTACTTCATAACCACTTGGCCCAACGTACACTCCGTTGTGCAATAAATGATTATGCAATACTGTAAAATGACTCATTGATTCAGCTTCAATTTCAGATGCTTTGGTAATTTCAGTTTTATCAGAAAATGCAAACCAAAACACCGATCCCAATTGCACTAGCTTAAAGGCGTAATTGTTTTCTTTGGCAAAGCCATTAATAGCATCTGTGAAGCGCTTGGTTTTTAAAGCTAAGTTCTCATAAAATCCATCTTCCAAACAGGCTGTTAACTGGGCTATGCCTGCTGCCATAGCCACTGGGTTGCCAGACAGGGTGCCTGCTTGGTACACAGGACCATCAGGTGAAACTGAAGCCATTATTTCATTGCTTGCACCATAAGCACCTACTGGCATGCCTCCGCCAATTATTTTGCCATAGGTTACTATGTCGGGTTTAATGTTATAAATGCCAGCAGCACCTTCAAAGCCATATCTAAAGCCAGATATTACTTCATCAAATATTAGCAACACATTGTATTTAGTGCACAGTGCTCTTAAATCATTTAAATATTGCTCTCCTTGCAACAGCAATCCATTGTTTGCCGGTATTGGTTCAATAATTATTGCAGCAATGTTGTCTGTCTCCTTTTTTAAAGTTTCTTCTACTACATCAATCTCGTTTAATGGCAATACCAAGGTTTCTCTTGCAAAAGCTTCTGGTACACCTGCTGATGAGCTTTCACCAAAAGTTGCCAAGCCCGAGCCTGCCTTAACCAATAAATGATCTACATGGCCATGGTAGCATCCATCAAATTTTATAATTTGATCCTTACCACTATACCCTCTTGCTAATCTAATGGCACTCATTACAGCCTCTGTACCTGAACTAACAAATCTAATCTTATCTATAAACCTATTGTTAGCTGTTATTATGCCACCCAAAGTGTTTTCATATCTAGTTGGCGCGCCAAATGATGTGCCTTTGTCCAATGCTTCTATTATAGACCTTTTAACCTTAGAATTATTGTGACCAAGTATTAGTGGTCCCCAAGAACAACAAAAATCTATAAACTTATTACCATCAGCATCATAAATATGACAGCCATCTCCTCTCTCAATAAACAATGGAGAACCAAGCACCGATTTAAATGCCCTAACAGGCGAGTTTACTCCACCAGGAAACAATTCTTTGGCTCGTTCAAATAGTCTATTACTCGTTTTTCTAATCATTTTTTAAACTTTGTGCATTGGAATTTTTACATAAAATGTGGTACCTACTTCAACTTCACTTTCAAACCAAATATCGCCTTGTGCTTGTGCTACTATGTTTTTTGAAATGGCCAAGCCCAAACCTGAGCCTGTTCCTTTTGTAGTAAAGTTGGGCACAAAAATTTTCCCTCTTAACTCAACTGGTATTCCAACACCATTGTCTTCCACAGTTATTAAATAATTGTTGTCGTCTTTTTTCAATTTTACCATCACTTCACCTTCAACACCATCTTCAATGGCTTGTATAGAGTTATTTATTAGGTTGTTAAAAACCCTGCCCATCTTTTCTTTATCGGCATACACCCAGCAAGGCAAATCGGGTAACTTATGGCCAACACTAGCCTTATCATTATTGTTGTAAAGGTTTACTACCGATTTTATAATTTCTACCAAATTAAACACTTCATTTTCTGTTGAAGGCATTTTGGCAAAGGTGCTAAACTCTGATGCTATTCTTGAAAGACTGTCAATTTGCTCAATCAATCCTTCAGCTACTTTAACAGTTCGTTCTTCCACATCATCTCTATCTTCTGCAATAGCGCGTTGCAGTAATTGAATACTCAGTTTCATTGGAGTTAATGGATTTTTAATTTCATGCGCCACTTGCTTTGCCATCTCTCTCCATGCCGATTCTCTTTCAGATTTGGTAATTAGTTCAGCACTATTTTCTAACTCCAACAACATTTTGTTGTATTCGTTTACCAACTCCCCTACCTCATCATTATAAGGCCAGTCAATCATTTCATTTTTTCTACCCAGCTTTGTTTCTTTCATTTTACCACCAATTACCGTTAAGCTTTTGGTAATTGAATTGGAGATAAAAACTGCTAACAATCCTGCACAAACTAAAAGCAGAACATAAACATTTATAATTGCTACAATGAATTTTGAAATGTCACTTCTTAAGTTTTTTGCCTTACCGAAATAAGGTAAACTTAAATAAGCTTGCACCTCATTTTTTTGATCGCGTATTTGAACGTATGCAGATGTGAAGTTTAATTTGCCGATTTTTTCATCTTGGTTGTACTTAGAAGCATTTAGATTGCGCAGGTTAAAGTAGGCCATTGAGTTCATTCTATTTGAAGTCAATCCATATTTAACATAAGGTTGATTGGATGTAGCCAATAGTTGCCCGTTTAAGTCATACAAATTAATGTCCATTGAATGTATTTCAGATAAGGAAGCTATCTCTACATTTAACACATCATTACTTCCTTTAAAACTTTCGGGACGTTCATTTACAATAAACTCCATAGCAGTAAGCACCGAGTTTAACTTACGCTCAAGTCTATTTTTATGGTAAATATTATTATCGTTTCGATAATAGAAGATGGTAACTACACCAATAATTACAAATGACAAAATAATTAACCCCAACATTGCTAGCGAAATACGCCTACGCATAGGTGCATGTGTAAAAAAGGTAATCGGTAATTCTCCTCTAAGCAGTTTAAAAAATGCTTCAAAAAATGCTATTAATACAATTGCCAGCGCGTATAAACAAACTAGATATGAAAAAGTGGTAATGCTTTTGCCCAACCCATTGTTTGGACTAGACACTACAATTTTATTACCATTATTTACACTATGAATAAGGTGTTTATATCCTTCAAAATTTATTAAATACTCAAGCTTGTTTCTACTATTGCCTAAAGATTGATCAAATTCATATGGATAAGCAAAATCGCCATGACGGTAAACCAAGTTTTTGCCCTTATAAATCGCGTAAGAGTAGCTTTGAATATTTAAAGCGCTGTAACCTAATTGATCTGACAATAACAAATCAGGCGTTGCACTTACTTTCAAATCTTCTGTATTTAGCAAAACATACAAGTTGCCAATAAGCTTGTCTTCCTTAATCAATTGTTGATTCAACAAATAAGCATTTCTATTGTTGCCAAATGCTAGATAAGTAACATTTGGATACTCAGTAGCAACTCCAAAATTCGATTTCAATGAGTCTAATTGAGCCTTTTTATAATTATAATTAGCGTTAATTGGATTATCATTCGCCCCAAATAAATAAACTTCTGATCTATAATTTTCAAACGAGTTTAAATAGAGATAACGCATCCGCTTATTTAGCTCAGTTATTGGTAAATAGGTTCTATTGAAATAGTTTTTAAGAAAATTGTCTTTTTCAATATCGTTTGAAATAATGTTTAATGAATACTCGGTGTTATAGTCTCGCTCAACCGATAATTTAAATGCCAATGCTTTTCTAAGGCCTTTGTCTTTAATTTCATTTAGCCCAACAATAAGCAATGATGTTAGACCTGCAAAAAATATTATCCAAAGAATAAAACGTGGAAAATTTTGCCAAATAGACTTTTTTGTAGGAATCCATAGTGATATTATTAGGTAAAAGGCCACCATAAATCCTACAATTATGCTGTAAATACTAAATTCAAAAAGAATTACATACCCAAGTCCTGCCAGCAAAATAGCTATAACCAAAAATGTTTTACCTGGTTTTGAAAGGGTTATTTCGCGTGAGAGTTCAAATATTTTTTGTGTAAATAAGAAAAATGAGATTATTAATAATATGATAATGCCCAAACCTATTAAACTGTACCTGCTTAACTCAAGTAAATTGCTAATATCAAAAGGAATATTGGAATCGATTATTATTGACTGTATAACCAACAATAGCATAAATGCCAAAAGCGTATTTAAAAATATAAGCATACCATAAGCTCCAATTTTAAAACGCAATCGCCTTAACCTAGCCGCCAAACGACCGTGTTTATAAAAGTATCTTGAGGTTACTAAAAGAATAAATGCAATTAATAGTAAATCACCTAACGACTTAAAGTACTTGGATGCAAACAGCTTTGGGTGGAAAAGTAAACTGTTGTTGATGTTAAAAGGATAGCCAGTACTATTTACAAGCAATTTTATGCCCACTAGTGATACAACTAATAAAAGTAATCCTGCATAGTACTTTTTACGCTTAGCAAAGCCACTTGCAACATGGTAAATAAATAAAAACAATAGAACTAATCCTAACCAGTAAAACGAGCTTGATAGGGCAGTCAAGCTATTTCCACCGCTCTTATTGTTAGTTTTAACAAAAAATAGTACATCTCCATTTTTTGCTTTTACAGCACTACCATCTGCTATTTGATTAACGCTTATTTCGAACTCCTCATTTACATTTTTGAATACTTCAAAACCCGATTGTAGGTATTTGTTAGTGAAAGGGTAAGTACAATAAATTTTATTAAATGCCAATGCATCTTTATTGTTTCGTTTAGTTTTTGTAAGCAGGTAATAGCCATCTTGCAATTTTAAGCCGTAAGCGCCTAGCTTATAGTTTTGAAATAAACCTTTGGGTAAGTTTATGGTATTGCTCCAAAATATTACTGAATCATTTTCAAGAATGATTAATGAATAAGGTTTATTGTAAAGTTGTTCAGCTGTTGCCTTGCTTAAGTTGTTAAAGTTGACAGTATCTGCTACACTCCAAATGTCCGATAAAGTTTGTCTATGAGTTTCAATTAGTTCATTTTGCAACTTATTAGCAAACTGCTGTTGCGATAAATCTTGATTGGATGTATAACGCAAAATATGCGCAACCAGCAAAAAGACCATTGCCAGAAACAAGAATATATAATTACCTCTTACAAACCGCTGTAAATAATTGATGCCAGTAAATTTAGTTTACTGGCATCAAAAATAAGCTATACATTACAATGTGTCTTAAGGAAAAACTACTCCATCATACTCATGCACTTGCACAGTTGGCACATTTGAGTTGTATTTAGCGTTAATGGCTTCAATAAATTCATTCGCAATCAAGGCATACCCTCTTGCCGTTGGGTGCACACCATCTAAAGAAAATGCTCCACCTGATATAAATGTTGGACTGTAGGTAACTCCATCATATTGTAAACCACTAATTGCTTCAGCAAAAAAGGCGTTAACATCAACCAATGCCAAATCGTATTGGGTTGCCAACTCAGTAATTGCCATATTGTATCCATCAATAGCTCCTGATACAGCGCTTACTTCAGCAGCATCCAACACAAATGAAGGTGGTACTGGAGACATTGAACCTGCACCACCACATTTAATGGTATCGCTAGCATTTATCAATATATATTCACCTGCTACAGCTTTTCTTAAACCACCTAGAGCTCCAGCATCTGCAATTACAAAACCATTTGGTCCTAAGTTAAATGAAATGTGTGGTGCAGCAGCATAAGCCGCATTTAACGCATCTGCATTGGCTTGGTCAAGTACCAAACCATTCCATGGAATGGTGGTAAAATAAGGAATTGCTGTAATGTTTGGTATTGTGGCAATTGCGCCTTTGGCTCCATTTGTTGTTAAATCATTTAAAGCAGCGTTAACTTCAGTTTTAAAGTCGGTAGGATTAGTAATAGGCACAACACCTGCTCCACCGCCAGCAGTTGCATTTAACAATACATCATTGGCCCCTATCCAAAATGTGAAAAAGGTAGGGTTTTGATCTACCGCATCAGTAATTACCGTGCTTGTTCCAGGATTTGTTGCAAACCTTTGATAAAATGGATTTTGCCCCATACCCAAACCAGTTAGCACTTCTATAGGGTTATTCATTTTGGTTCCAAATAGTGGATTATTAATATCTATCGATCTAATTGAAGGCACTCCTAAATTGCCAAAAGTACCACTAACATGGTCTAGTGCAACAGCAATATCTAAATCAGCAGCCGTTGGTCCTAACCCAACTACACCATCACAACCTGGCCCTACAGCTAAGCTTAATCTGCCAGTTCCACCACCAAAAGATAATGTAGGGTTAGTTATCAGTGGTTGTAGAAAATCGCCTCCACCAACTAACTTAAATTGGTTTGCCATCATTAAAGGATATGAATTCAATTGCCCCTCTGTATATAAAGCTCCGTTAGTATAACCAGCTGTCAATGAATTACCAATTGCTACGTAAGTAGAAAAATCTGCATCTCCACTTGCAGGCGTTGGAATATCAAATTCAGGTTGGCACCCAAGTAATAAAACAAAAGGCGCTACGATTAATAATTTTAAATATTTCATATTTCTTGTGTTTTATTCTGCGTTAAATTTAATTACCACTCTTCTATTTTCAGCTCTACCTTCAGCATTTGAGTTGTCAGCAATGGGTTTGGTTTCTCCATAACCAACTGCTTTCAATCTACCTCCATCAATTCCTTTGCCTACAAAGTAATTTAAAACTGAAGTGGCTCTCTTTTGTGATAACTGCATATTGGCATCATCACCACCTGTATTATCAGTATGTCCTTCAATTAAAAAATTAGCACTGTACTTATTCATAATTCCTACAATAGATTCTAGCACACCGTTAGATTCACTTTTTATAACTGCACTGCCTGTTTCAAAATTTATTGAGCGTGAGTATTGCATAATCTCATTTTCAATTTCTTTAATGTTTAATTCCTTTTCTTCTGGGCAACCTCTTAAAGTAGCTAAACCTTTAATCTTAGGGCAATTGTCTAAATTATCTGGTACACCATCCATATCCGAATCGGGGCAACCTTCACTGCCTTGTGGCCCTGCAACATTAGGGCAAGGATCATCTTTGTCAGCTACACCATCATTGTCTTTATCGCTTTTTTTAGCTCCTCCAAAGTGATATGTTACGCCAATACCAGGTATTACCACTTTGGTTTTAAATGTTCCACCAAAATTGGTTTCTTTATTAATGGCTGTAAATTCAGCAACCTCAACATACATGAAAGATCCATCAATTTCTAATCTATCAATTGGCTTATAAGTAAAACCGGCTGTTAAGGCAATTCTATCATTATCAGGCGTTTCTGGTGCTACATAATCTTCTACAGCTGCCCCTTGGTCATAAACAACGCCAGCACGTGCAGCAAATTTTTCTGAAAAATTATAATTACCTCCTAATCTAAAAGTCAGCGTGTTTTCCCATTCTTTGGTAGATCGGGTATCTGTCAATACACTAGTATTATCTACATAATCAAACTTTAAAGTATCGTAAGAAGACCATCCTGTATAGTTCACATCTAATGCTAACAATAACTTTTCAGTTACTTGATAGCCTAAGCCTCCACTAATAATTTGTGGTAGAACAATTTCAGAAGCAAACTTTGTGTTTGGAAATGATGCAGCTAAACTAGCTGGCACATCAGTGAAGTTTGCTTCACCTTCATCAACCTTAAATTTAACTTCTGATTTATAGTTTATACCTAAAGATAAAGCATCTGTTGCCTGGTAAAACACCCCTGCATTAAACCCAAAACCAGTTCCAGCGCCATCTAGTTCGGCTTGGCCGTTAGTTATAGTGCCTGTTTGAAAAGGCAATGCTCTTCTAAGATTCACATTTCCAATGCCATAAATACCGCCAATGCCAATACCCAATTTTTCTGTAACAGCATAAGAAATTGTAGGTTGGATGAATACTGTAGATAAATCAACACTCTGTACTACAAACTTGCCTTTCCAATCATCAGCCCATTTGCTTCCGCTGCCAAAAGGAGTGTAAACACCTAAACCAAATTTAAATTTAGAAATGGCTTTATTAGGATCATTGCTACCAAGACCTAAATAACCCGAGAAAGGAGTTCCTACACTATTATCCATAAAAGCGGTATAAGTTCCTGGCGTAGGTTCTAAATAACCTATTTCGCTAAAAATAGGACTAAAACCTACGGAAAAACCGTTTCTTTTAAAAAGTGACAAAGCTCCTGGATTGAAGTAAATAGAGGCATAATCTAAATTAGTACCTACCCCTGTATGACCCATTCCTGTTTGTTTTTGGCCTTGAAGAGATACTTGAAATCCTCCTGCCATTGCACTCCAGCTAAAACATAGCACGACTGCCATTAATAGTAATATTTTATGCATATAAATTTTTAATGAGATGAAAAAAAAGTCTACCAATGCAGACTTCAAAATTGCTATCGTTGAATTATCATTCTTTTAGTAAGCGTATTTCTACCATCTGTTAGTGTGTATAAATAAATACCCTCACTTAACTGGCTACCATCAAACTCGAAAGTATTAATGCCACCTATACCTTGCATTTGATTGGTATAAACCAACTCACCAATTATACTGGTTACATTAATGGTAGTAACCTTTCTGCTAGCTAAACCGTAAGTTATATTGGTTTTATTAGAAAATGGATTTGGTTGATTTTTAACCTCCAAAAAAGTAAGGGCCCCATCATCAATTAAGTCATTCCATCCTGGAGGTGGTAAAATAGCCGAGCATGGAGCAGCTACAACGTTGATGCTAAAATCTCCAGTTGGTAAAACACCTGTAGAATCAGTATCAGGAAACTTTAAGGGTACGGTTAAAGGCACGCCTAAAGCATTAACACTTACAGTTGCATGAACAGTTATTGGATAGTTTCCTACAGGATCATTGGTTGTACCATATAATACTGCGCAGCCAGTTGATTGATCTGGGAAGTTACAGGTGGTGTCTGGATTGCATAAATATTCAATTCCCATAGGTGCTCCTGTGATCGAATCTACTCTAATATTGTTTAAATTAGCTCTAATGGGGGCTGCTCCACCTGGTATATTGATAGAGTCAGGCACAACCACTGTAAATATGAAATAATATTGCTCCCCTTGGCAAGCATCCTGCCAAATACCTAAGCTATCTGCTGGGTCACTTCCAACCGTATCAGGATAAGGATATACACCAACACCCAAGCCAGTAAATTTATTGTCAGGTATGCAACCTTGGCCCAATGTGTAACTCACAAAACATGTGAAAAGTAACAAAGTAAAAAGTAAGTTTTTTAGCATATTTTTAGATTTAACTAGCTGAAAGATACAATTTTTTGCCATTTAGGCTGAAAGTATGAATTCACAATAACTTTCATATTTCATTAAAATTTCTACTTTTAAATGATGAATTCGTATTTGCTAAAATCTATTTGTACATATTGTTTTGCTTTAATTGCCTCACTAACTCTAGCT
>Ga0114956_1003402_pt1 | contig 12299 bp, 13 predicted proteins | sample MaitaG_FD_87304 | JGI IMG/M metagenome (GOLD analysis project Ga0114956, IMG submission 87304) | Marine algal microbial communities from Maine, USA - Maine_Asex2 metaG | ecosystem: Host-associated > Algae > Red algae > Unclassified | place: Maine, USA | collected 2015-01-05 | reverse complement strand
TGGTCAAGAGGATGGTGAGCCCCAGCGCTCCTGCCAATCCTGCGGATGTGCGTTGATTCCGCAAGGGGAAGTGACGAGGCCCAGTTGGGCGAAAGTAATGATATCGCCTTACCGGCCGCGCTGGTATCAGCGTTGCTGAGTCACAAAACGGTGGCAGTCTTATGTTGAAATGGCTATGATGCCGTTGAGCCAGGTCGCAACCAACGACAAGGTTCAACGCACGATCTATCCGTGTGTTCCGGGCAATCAAACCAGACAACACATACGACGGTCGCACCCGGATAGATCGCAATTTGTTATCCCGCTCGGCAAAGCTACGAACACAACTGTAAAGACATAGCATGAAACAAGAAACAGCCGCAAACCTTGCTCGCATCAGCTTCGTTAGCGTATTCGCCGCCTTCATTTGCGGCTTTTGTCTCAAAATGGCAATGAGTACCAAAACAATACCCAACGCAGAGGAGGTTGATGTTACCACCAAGCTGCTGATTGCACTAATCCCGGTCGTAATCGCAACCGTTGGCCTTGTTTGCGGAATTGTTGCCGCAGCATCGGCCATTCGGTGCAGGCATAAGAGTGTCTTACCCATGGCCGTCGCTGGAATTATATTCAATGTTGGCTTCTTCGCATTTGTTGGTTACACATTTGTCTTGATTCGCAATCTTGCTGCCGAAGGAAAACTGCCGGTACAGTAGTCAATGGAGATGCTATGTATGTTCACATCCGCCGCATAACGAATAGTGTTTTATGAATCGTCGCGCGAGAGAATTTGATACTGATTCCACTGGGATCGCGATGATTCATAAAGTGGGTCGAACTATGCCGCGAAGCTTTGCATCTGCTTGGGAATTGCATCTCGGATGCAGCTCTCAATTTGTTTTTTTGAATGCTGCAATTTCTCTCGGTTGAATTCTCCTTGAGAGATTCAGGCATGTTCATCTGTTGTTCTAGTTCGTTTTGTTGTGCTTGTCTGGTCTCACTGTTGTTTGTAGTTGCCATCAGCGCGCGGAGATAGCCGCAACGGGGATGCAATTTTTTGTTTTTGGTCGCAGGCTCATTTTGGTGAACCACGAATAGAGTTAGTGGCGATCACACGCGGAGTTTTCGTCGCTAGTTTGGTTGTTAATTTAGTCTCTTTTAGGCGATCCCCGCAGCAAGGGCAGGTTTCCGGCTCAACGCCGATGATCGACTCAATCCATTGCACAAGCCAGTCTGGTTCCTTGTTGGCTAGGCTGTTTTCTGTATCGACAACTCCAAGCAGTTGTCCAATCGTTTCCAAACGAACCCTTCGGTAGCGATTTGCCATGAATCCGTAGTGTCGAAGTCGCCAACCGGCGATCAGAGGTAATTTGTCCTGCCCCGAAGGTCGTTTGCAAATTAAGTGACAATGGTGTCGTCGGCAAAGTCGCTAAAAGGGTTCCCCAACTGAGTGCGCGATGTTGAAAACTGTCTGTCGCCGCCTTGGTGAAAAATTGGATTGTTGAAACGACAAGCCAGCAAGTGACCGAGTGTTTGGCAAATTATTAAATCTGAGCATACCGAAGTAAAACTTAGCGGATGACTATTTAAAATAAGATACCAAGCGTTCGGATTTGGCATTTCTTTCCCGGGGTTGATCCCGATCAGCGTCGCCTATTAAAACGCTGCCGAATAGAATTCGCCCCTTCAGCCCGACCGCCAACGATGAGCCCGAAGGAAGGTTCGCCGCAGCAGCTGTTTTCACGCCACTTCGCCAAGCAACCTCCGCGATTGCGTTGTGTGCGTCGTCTTCGTAACGGTTGTAGCCAGGCACCTTAACCAAAAAACAAATTCGATTTGGCGATAACTGGCAGTAGACGTTAAAATGATCGCTGAGCTCGTCTTCGCCACCGAATCTAGTTTTCTGGACAATCAACGAATTGACGCCCCCTCCAAAATCGCGTGAAAATACTTGGGCTAGTTTCGTAGCAGCCGGCGAGTTTCCACCGGAGGAATTGGTGATGATGCGTTCTGCATCCGAGAACGCCAGATGCTCAACCGCCATCAACGTTGGATCAGGGAAATTGAATAAAAATCCTGGCGTCCACCAAAGACTCAACGGAAGGACCAAGTATCCCAAAATTAAACCGGCGATCGCCCTCCTCCAGCCTAACACGCTGCCTTGGCTGCGGCCAATTTTCACCAACGCGACATGCCCCAGCCCAATCGCTAACGAGGAAGTGATCACAGCCGGCACGATCATAACCAGAACGACTGGGGACATGATGCCAAACACAAGGCTGATAACCGCGGAAAGGGATGTTCGAGTCGTCGGGTGAGATGATGAATTCATGGAACTGGATTTCAATGGATTGCGTGAAGTTAATCCTGTGTTGTTTTTTGATGGTCGCCTTTTAAAAGCATCGCACAATCAGCGGTTCGTCGTGTTGCTTATTACAACTCAAAAACGTAGACATCCTGGCGCGGTCCTGAACTAGTGGCCGCCATCGCTGTTCCGTCGGCAGAGACCGAGATTTTTTGGATGTAGCTGGCCTCTGGCATGGACCAGACATGGGTCAGGTTACCGTCGATGGTATTCCATTGGTACACACGACCGTTGCCGCCGGTGAGAACGCGATTCTTTCCTGCCTTGGCCGCTGTCCACTGAACTCCGTTGCCTTTCATTTCTACTATCGGTTCGGCTTGGGTCGCTTGATAGATTTCTAATTGAGATCCGCTCACGTTGAAAACGCGATTAGGATCCGATAGATAGATCGCCTCGCGCGATAGCCGAAATTGATAGCTCCCTTCTTCAATGATTTCACCATCGTCGAAGCTCACAACCTTCCATTGCTGACCATCGGTTAGGCGAATTTGAGAATTTTCTAATTCAACGCTCGCTACGACCATAGACCGGCCAAAATATTCAACGGACTTTATCAATTTCTCTTTATTCACATCCCAGAAACTGGTGTTACCGAGCGCTCCTATTGATACGAGCCTTGATCCGTCCTTGTCGAAGGCTACATGAGTGATCATGGTTGGTTCGTTGCTGAGCATGCCGACAGATTTTAACTTCCCTCTGTTAGAGACGCTAAAGAGTTGGATACTTCCGTCGCTACAGCCAACCGCCAACATCCGCTCTTTTGGATGGAGAGCCAGACATTCGACGCGTTGCTCCCATCCAAATTTCTCGGTGTCGAATGTGATTTTTTTCCTTTTGTAGTCACAAACCTGCACTCCCTTGGTGGTCCCCATAAAAAAGAATTGCTTACTGCCCATCGCAAGACAGGTCGCGCCCCAATTCTTGGTTGGAATCCGCGTTATCAAATTCTCTAAGGGCTGGGCATCGGCGTCTCGTTCCAGCCGACTTAAATGCAGCTTTTGCTCAGCCAAAATGCGTTTGCGTTGTTCCCTCTGCAAGATTTGCTGCGCGTATTCTAAATCGCGCTTTTTCTGCCGATTCTTACGTGCTTTTTTCTCTGCCGCTCTTTGCTGGTTGTCCAGTTCAAGTTGCTTTTTTCGCTGTTGATCGAATTGTTTCCGTTCGCGTGCAATTTCTTCATTCATTTTTTCGAGTTGCCGATCTACTGCTGATCGATGATTGTCGATTGCCGCATCAAATGGAGTATTCGGTTGCTGGTCGATTATGTTTTGAGCACCTTGTGCCGTGTCTTCTCTCGTAAGCACGCGATTTGGGGGAGCGGCCATGACCGGTTGTGTTTTGGTTTCTTGGTGTGGTGAAGTTGTTTGAGCTGCTCTTGTGGCGACGCGTGCTTGATTCACAATGTGATGGGCCTTCCAGAAAAACGCGGCGCTGGCCAGAAATAGTGAGAAGAGAATGGCTGCCAATATCGCCGGAATCATCCACGGGTTTCCATCATGGCGTGGCGACGATGGGGGCTGTCCCAGATTGCCGGATTGAGGCCAGTTAAGTTCTCCGGTTGCCGAACCAATAAAAAATTGGCTCATGTCGACCGGTGACGTTATCTGAGAACAGGAGAGGTGCTTAGGACGATGAACGAGAGGCATCGCCACGGGAGGTGCGTCCATTTCATTTTGCTGATTGTCGCTGGGTGCATCGGTCGCTTGCGTGCTGGGCGGCTGCATCGCGTCACCAACACGAAATGAATTTTCGCACTGTTTGCATGTCACCCGTTTTTTTGCCAAATTTTTACGCGCAGGCAACGCGTATTTCTTATGGCATTGCGGACACCAGATTTTCACACTCATCGCCAGTTCCAACTCAGATCTTATTCATTGTATGTCTCAATATTTTATCTGCTGCGAAGGTGAGCGTTTCTAAGGGCGTCCGCCACGATCAAATTTTTTAATGAGCGCCTTAAATTGCTGATCAGTGATTCCTAGAGTTGCAGGAAGCTGTGACAGCTGTTGTTGGTGCATCTGGTTGAAATTGGTTGACGCTGACATTACCAAAAAGGCAAGTTTGACGACTAATGCCTTGCCGTCGGCCGTCAAATCATCAGCAAATGACGTCGCAAATCCATTGAGATCGTTTTTGCTAGAAGCAGCCAGCTCAATCTGTTGCTCAAGAAAATTTTGGTTCAACGGTTCTCCCGAGAGCGCGATAAACTGTTTGTTAATTTCAGCACGTTCTAGGTCATCAACATACCCATCGGCCAAAGCTGACATGATCATCACCCGCAGCATCGTTGTAATACGCGATTGCTGGTCACGATTCGGATCGTGCGTCAGCAATGCTTCGTCATAGATACTGACGCAGGTGCTGCACTCTAAATAACGTTGCTGAACGCTAAGCGGAATCAGCGGAATAAAGTAGATCGTGAACCAGCTGCGGACTTGCTTCACGCAGCCTAACCGCGATTCGTTGCACCGAGGACAATGAAAATTTTGTTGGCTGACCGTCGAGGTCAAACCACGCCAGCCCCATATAATCATCGTTCTCCCCGGCTCCAAGTCATACGCTTTAGCAATCACGTCGATTATAACATCCCCCAGTTGCCCTTGCAGGACACGATGCACTATCGTGGGCAAGACGTTGGCATTGAAGCGACCACAAATATTCCTAGCAGATACCTTCGACAGTCTGTAAAACACAAACCCGCAGCGCCAGCAAGTGAATCTCCACGCGCCTGAAAAAATCTTAAGACTGTCGTAGTTCACCGATTCTTGGCTTGCATGAGGGGGGTCGGTGTGTCTGACACGGAGAGACTGGAGCCGCCGACGAGAAATATGCGGTGGCCAAGCCAACGGCCCGTGACGAGTGATCCGCGCTGAATTTGAGGAACACATCTCTCCAGCATCAACCCTGAAAACATCCAGCTCGATCCGCATTCGGGCGGTGCAACAGACGACTCCAGTGAAGCTGAGTTTTGCCAAGCGTGGCAAGTGATTACAGACAGTGTTGCCATAGAGAATTTGCAGCATGAAAATCTGAATCGTCGTCTTTGGATCCAATAGCGATTCGATTCATTTCATTCCGCTGACACGACACACGTTGGCAATTTTCTCAGAGCTAAATTCGAGAGTCCAGTTTAGCTTTCATTGTTCAATCGCTTTTGTAATGCTTCGCATGAGAGGCTCCGTTGCACAGAGTTACAACACCTTGAACCGACACTACGCATGCTAAGCTCGAAACTCAGCGGGCGACAGCTTGCTATCACAGCCCAGCCTAATCCTTTGGCGACAACACTTTATAACTTTTTAATGCCATTCAAGTCTGATCCCGCGAGGCACTCCATATCCACTTCCGATCTGGCAGTTATTGAGGAAATGAGGGAGATTTGGGGGAGTGGGAGAGGAGAAGTGCAGGTTTTTCTGCCTACTTGCCGAAGCGTTGCTCCCTAAAAAACCTAAAATCTGAAACCGGAAATTACCGATTTGAAACGTTGCCAAGAACCAACACGAAACGCCGGTCGTCAATTCGGTGCGAGAGGAGACTAATTCGCGAGCTATCGTTTCCAAAACATTGAAAGGAAAAACGATGCCTGCAATCTGTCACGATATCGACTTCGAAATCCTCGGCGGTGATATGCAGATGGTTGAAATCCTTCTGGATCCCGGCGAAACCGTCGTCGCCGAAGCTGGAACTCTTAACTACATAGATGAAGGTATTGAAATGTAAACACGGATGGGCGATGGCTCGGCCGGAACCCAAGGTCTGGCCGGCGCACTCAGCTCCATCGGAAGTCGGGTGCTGACGGGCGAGTCGCTGATGATGACTCATTTCACCAACAACACCCGAGTCGACCGCAAGACTGCTTTTGCGGCGAGCTTCCCCGGAAAGATTGTTGCCATGAACATGGCTCAAATCGGGGGCGCACTAAACTGTCAAAAAAGCAGTTTTCTCTGTGCCGCATTGGGAACATAAATATCCTTCGCATTTCAGAAAAAGATAAGAGCCGCCTTGTTCGGCGGTGAAGGATTCATTCTGCAGCGGTTACAGGGTGATGGGATGGCATTCGTTCATGCCGGGGGAAACATCGTTAAAAAGTCTTTGAATAACGATTGCATACTTGTGGATACTGGCTGCCTAGTTGGATTCACGCCCGGCGTCGATTTCTCAATTCAGTCAACCGGCAATCTCGCGTCGATGGCCTTCGGCGGCGAAGGTGTATTACTGGCAAGGCATTCGGGCAACGGAGTCGTGCTTCTGCAGAGCACACCCTTTGCGCGACTTTCCCGAATGTTTTTCGTATCCAGCCAATCCTAAACCGATCAATTTGAGGAGTTCATCATGTCACAGCAAAACGGTATTTCATCTACTTTTTCCTTTCTGTTAATGGGCGTCGTCTTTCTAATCGTGGGTGTTTATGTCACGTTTTTTTTGGGCGCTCCGACCCTGAACGAAGCCAAGGCTAGTGAGAATTGGCCCACTACCGACGGCGTCGTTGTGGAATCTACGATATCCAAACAACACATAAAAAAGAAGACAACTTATACGCCTGAGATCTGTTAGGAATACTTGGTCTACCGTCAAAAACAGTTTGGATCCAGAATAACTATCGGTGGTACGACTCATTACAGCAGTTCAGCCAAGGCACACCGCGTTGCCAACGAGTATCCTATCGGAAAAACGGTAGAGGTCGCTTACGACCCTGAGAATCCAGCCGCTGGTGTGCTCGATGCGGGGGTAAATATGGGTAGTTACTTGGCCATCATTCTGGGAGTCGTATTTTCTCTGGTAGGTTTATTGATGGCAGTCATTCCCGGTTTCAAACTTTTCGCAGCGATGTTCGCTATCTCGTCTTCACTAAAATCCGAACCGCAAGGCATTCAACCGTATGCAGGAAGTACCCAACAGCATCAATGGGAGCACACTGAATCTAATGATAACCATCGTGGGCGAAAACCCGTTGGTGCAGCGTCTGGCGGTAACGAGATCGGCGATGGGTTCACCATCAATTAGTCTTGGCGCCCTGCCTCACATGCTCAGAAGAACCGCGCCCTGGATTTTGGATTGAAGATGTCGAAGGTGGCAACCCGTCGGTTACGGCCGAAGTGAAAATTGAATAATATGGAGATTGAGGGGGGGCCTTCAGGTAACCACTCTTCGATGTCAGCAATTCACGGGATCCTTCCAATGTGCGACCTAGACGATATCGCCAAACACAATCAATCGGCGTGGGATCGGCAGGCAAAGGAGAACTGTCGCTGGTCGACGCCAGTGACGACGGAAGAGATTCAGGAGGCGCGGCAAGGGCGACCGCGGATTATTCTGACGCCGGATACGCCGGTTCCGTTGGATTGGTTGGGGGAACTTCCGGGGCGCGATGTGCTGTGTCTGTCGTCCGGAGGTGGACAGCAAGCGCCGCTGCTGGCGGCCGCAGGAGCGAACGTGACCAGCTACGATCTCTCGTCGGAGCAGTTGCGGCTTGATCGCCAGGTCGCGGATCGCGAAGGGCTTTCGTTGACGACGATTCAAGGTGATATGAGAGATCTTGCGGCGATCGGTGATGCCAGTTTCGATCTTATCGTTCACGTGACGTCCAATGTCTTTGTCCCCGATGTGTTGCCGGTTTGGAAGGAATGCTACCGTGTTCTACGAAGCGGCGGTGAATTGTTAGCCGGATTCATGAACCCGGACTATTTTATTTTCGATCACTGGGCAATTGAACGTGGCGATCCTCCGAAGCCGGTGTACAAACTGCCGTTTTCGGATGTCGATTCTGTCTCGCCGGAGCACTATCAGAAAATGGTTGAAACGAACGAGGCAGTGGAGTTCAGTCATAGTTTGGGCGAGCAAATCGGCGGGCAGATTGCTGCAGGATTTCACATTATCGGATTCTTTGAAGATACGTGGGACGAATGCCAGCCGCTGAATCAGTTTTTCCCACTGCTGTTTAACACCCGTGCCCGCAAGGCCTGACTTCGATAGCTAATGTCAGCGTAACCTGAAGAAACATATCAGATTTGACAGTGAAGAATTCTCGAATGAAGTCAGTGATAATCAGTCGCCTGTGTCTATCATCACGCCCCAATCAACTCGTGGCTAAAATTCGCCACTTGAGATGGCCAACTTCCGTAAAAACAATTCAGACGTCGCATAATTGGGGATCTTCACGGAATCAAATGGCCCTGAGCGAAGTCGCTCCAAGCTCTCCGAGCTGAGTGACGTTGACTTCCAAGCGGTGGTTAAGCCGTCTTTGAACAACGCTTCGGCGCAATGCCGATGCTTTAATGAACGGCTTCGTTAGGACGTATCGCAATAACTTGCCCGCATTGGTTGAATGCGGCTAAAACGCTGATCCGAATTTAACGACATCGCGTCATGAGGGCCTGCGGCGATTTTTTCGCGACGCTCAACCCCTGAATTTACAGCTGAAATAAAACTGGAAGACTTTCGCTTCTGAGTTCGGCCTCATGTTCACAACTGTTTACGATATGATGTAGTGCCGATGGCGGTCATGGAGCAGTCGAATTTTTATGACCTGACAGCTTCAGAATATTCTTAAATGTAGCGGAAGGTTTTCAATGCTAAAGTTCCCGGTTGCCAACGTGTGGATTGGTTTGTTTCTTACGTTTGCTTTGACGTTGGGTTCAGGAACTGCTTGCTCCGCGAATCCACCCAACATCGTTCTTATTCTTGCAGACGATGCAGGTTACGCGGACTTCGGATTCCATGGTAGCCAGGTAATGCGAACGCCGCATTTAGATGAATTTTGCAAACAGTCTGTCAGGTTTGAACAGGCGTACGTATCAGCAGCCGTTTGCGGTCCGTCTCGCGCCGGGTTATTGACGGGAAAATATCAGCAGCGTTTTGGTTACGAGGAAAACAATGTGCCAGGCTACATGAGCCAGTCGTGTCTGCCAGATGATGAAATGGGATTGCCGTTGAATCAGAAGATCATGCCGCAGTATTTAAAAGATTTGGACTACGCGACGGGGATTTTCGGCAAGTGGCACCAAGGCAACGCCGACAGGTTTCATCCGACAAAGCGAGGGTTCGATGTGTTTTTTGGTTTTCGGGGTGGCGCAAGAAGCTATTTTGCGATCGACGAAAGTTCACCAGGCTATCGCGCCGAAGATCGGTTGGAGCGCGGGTTTGGCGATTATCGCGAATCTGAAAAATATCTCACAGATACGTTGGTTGACGAAACGATTTTGTTTATTGAAGAAAACAAGTCCCGACCTTTTTTCGCATACCTCAGCTTCAATGCGGTTCATTCGCCCATGGATGCCGAAAAGAAAGACGTGGCGGAGTTTCCGACTCTTTCTGGCAAACGGCAAAAACTTGCCGCGATGACCTTATCAATGGATCGCGCATGCGGGCGCGTATTCGATAAGTTGGCAGAGTTAAATTTGGATCAGAATACGATCGTCATTTTCACCAACGACAATGGTGGTCCCACGGACTCAAATGCATCGGTTAACGATCCGCTCAGCGGCACCAAGGCCAATCATCTTGAAGGCGGGATTCGGGTACCGATGTTGATGCGATGGAAAGGCGTGATCAGCGAGGGTTCGATTTACGCGCCCCCCGTTAGCTTGCTGGACCTTCTGCCTACATTCGTTACGGCGGCCGGAGGCGAAGTTGATGAAGAGGTAGACTTGGATGGTGTAAATCTTTTGCCGTATCTGAGTGGTAAGGAATCGGGCGTGCCGCATGAGCGATTGTTCTGGAAAAAGGAGAATCGCGGTGCCGTTCGCGAAGGCGATTGGAAATTTCTCCGTTACCCCGATCGCCCTGCCGAACTTTACAACTTGGCGAATGATGTCTCTGAAGTTATGAACCTGGCCGACCAATATCCGGAAAAAGTTCGCGAAATGTACAAGACGCTTTTTCAGTGGGAGCTGTCGCTGGAGAGGCCGGCTTGGCAGTTGCAGCGAAAGTACGAAGGAGCTGCCATGATAAGAATGGATACCTATCGCAAAAAATCGTTGCCAAAAAAGTAAGACTCGCGATTCGAGCTGAAATGAGTGGGAGGGAAATGACTGATTTCGCCTTTGAAGCCAAGTCGGTGTCCGCTTTTGCGGGCTGTGTCACGGTGCCAGGTTCGGCCTTTTAGTTCACGTAACATCTCTTCGTTTCGTGCCCGATCTACACCCCCCCTTGTCCATAGAGTGCTGTCGCGTTCGGCGAAGCGATTGGCCTGTTATTGGCCTATCATTGGCCGGGGCTCAAGCCGTGAGCTTTTCCTCTTCGATCATTTCGCCACCAATAGCCTTCGCCACTAAAAGCGGCGATCCGTAAGTGCCTGTTAACAACCTCCTCCTTTCCTGTTGTCCGGACTTGAGTTCTGGGCATGAATTCTCGGCCGGGGTAAATTTACGTACGTGAACTATTAAGTAGGTGATCTTAATAGATGAGCGACACTGCAGACTCATGGCAACGCATCGCTGTCGCAATCTGATGAAAATACAATTCTAACAGGAATGTATTCAGTGGTGTAGAATTGATGGTATGTCCTCGTCGCTTCGGTGTTTATCTGGTTATGTATCGAAACTCTCTTCATTGGTTATGTTCGCTGGCATTGCTCGTTGTTACGGCCACGATTTGCTCAGCTCAAGAAAAAAATGACGGTCCTCGAGAACAGCCGCTGTCATTTAACGCCGACGTCCGTCCGCTGTTGTCAAACCATTGCTTCTTCTGTCACGGACCGGACGAAGAGAATCGCCAAGCCGATTTGCGATTGGACGTGGCTGATGAAGCAGATCTTGAAGGAGTGTTGGCTCGGATTGAATCAACTGATGAATACGAGATCATGCCGCCGCCGGAAGCTCACAAGCCGATGGCCGCCGATCAGATCGCGATTCTTAAACGTTGGATTAATGAAGGCGGCCAGTATGAGAAACATTGGGCGTTTGAGTCGCTCAACCCGGTCGAGATTCCAAGTGTGCAGGCGGCGCAGTGGAATGGGAATTTCATCGACCAGATCGTATTTGACCGGTTGCAGCAGAAGGAAATGCAACCGTCAAAGATTGCGGACCGTCGAACGTTGCTAAGGCGTCTGTCGTTTGACCTGACCGGATTACCGCCAACGCGTGAAGAGTTACAAGCTTTCATCAGCGACGATTCCGCGGACGCTTATGAGAAACAGATCGACCGTTTGCTTGGCAGCAACCGCTACGGCGAACACATGGCCCGATATTGGCTGGATTTGGTTCGCTTCGCCGATACCAACGGGCTGCATCACGATCACTACCGCGACATGACGCCGTATCGCGACTGGGTTATTGACGCTTTCAACGAAAACCTGCCCTTCGACGACTTCACGCACTGGCAGATCGCGGGTGACTTGCTGGAAAATCCAACCCGGCAGCAGTTAATTGCATCCGGGTTCAATCGCTTGCATCTGATCATCGACGTCGGAACTGCATTGCCCGAAGAGAGCTTCAATCGCAACGTCGTCGATCGCGTTTCGGCGGTCGGTACGGCGTTCATGGGGCTGACACTGCAGTGTGCTTCATGTCACGATCACAAGTATGATCCGATCTCTCAGCACGACTTTTATCAGTTGTATGCGTTCTTCAACAACGTCGACGTCGAGCCTGAAACGGGGCATCGTGGTGGCGATGATTTCCGTCGTGGGTTGCAGAAACCATACATCAATTTGACGAATGAAGATCAGGAGCACCTGCTCATTTCACTCGACCGATGGATTGACGAAGCCAATGGCGAGCTTCGTTGGTTGAAGGATGCCAAGCCAACCAATGATCGTTTGATTGCCGGGGCGGATCACCAGCTGGAACTGAAGTCGCTTCGCCAGCAGAGAAGCGATTTGCTTCGCTCGATTCCGGCGGCGTTGGTGATGAAAGAGCGTGAGGAAGTGCGTCCGGCTCACATCTTAATCCGCGGCGTCTATGATCAGTATGGCGAAATGGTACAGCGTGATACGCCCGGTTTCTTGCCGCCGCTG
>Ga0114956_1003401_pt1 | contig 12299 bp, 10 predicted proteins | sample MaitaG_FD_87304 | JGI IMG/M metagenome (GOLD analysis project Ga0114956, IMG submission 87304) | Marine algal microbial communities from Maine, USA - Maine_Asex2 metaG | ecosystem: Host-associated > Algae > Red algae > Unclassified | place: Maine, USA | collected 2015-01-05 | reverse complement strand
CAGGCTTGTCTGGTAACCACCGCTGATTCTGATGGTGATGGTGAAACTGATATTCAGGAAACCACCACAGCTGATACCGATGGCGATGGGAAACCTGATTACCTTGAATCTGATCTGTCGGATGCAGATTCAGATGGACGAGTCGATGAAAAAGATGCTGATGATGCCAATCCGTGTATCCCGAATACCACTAACGCGACTTGTTTGGCAACACTGCAAGACTCTGACAATGACGGCAAAACTGATGTTGCTGAAACGCTAACAGCCGATACCGATGGCGATGGCATATTTGACTATCTGGACTCTGCCACAGCCGACAGTGATAGTGACGGCGTTTTCAATGAAGTTGACCCGGCCAATAACGATGCTTGTGTTCCATCAACATCCAATAGTGCATGTCAATCTACGCTCGACAGCGATAACGATTCCGTGCTCGACAGCGCTGACAATTGCCCGACGGTCGCGAACACGGCTCAGCTCGACACTGATTCGGACGGTGATGGCGATGCGTGCGATACCGACGATGATGGTGACGGCGAACTTGATACAGCAGATAACTGTCCACTGATTTCGAATCCTTCACAGACTGATGGCGACAACGATGGCATCGGTGATGCCTGCGATGCCAGCACCGATAGTGATAGTGACGGTGTTGTTGACAGTGCCGACAATTGTCCGGCAGTTCCCAACGCTGCCCAAATTGACACCGATGCCGATGGTGATGGCGATGCATGTGATACCGATGATGATGATGACGGTGAACTTGATACAGCCGACAACTGTCCACTGGTGGTAAATTCAAATCAGGCTGATGCCGATAATGATGGCATTGGTGACGCTTGCGATACCTTCACTGATACTGATAGTGACGGCATAGAGGATAGCGTAGACAACTGCCCGGCTATTGCTAACCCGTTGCAGGCCGACACTGATTCTGACATGGACGGCGATCTGTGCGATACAGATGATGACGATGACAATGTGCTTGATACCGTCGACAACTGTCCGGTAGTGGTTAACCCACTGCAACTCGATACCGATCTTGACCTTGATGGTGATGAATGTGATCTGGACGACGACGACGACGGGATTCCTGATCTTGGCGACAACTGTCCAATCGATGTTAATCCGTTACAACTCGACGGTGATACCGATGGGATAGGTGACGTTTGTGATGCGACGCCATAGTCATCAGCACACAAGAGTGATCATTGCGCAATGCCGCACATAATGGTTCTTAACGACCACCTCGAGTGTATGGTTTGCGCACTCGTACTCGGCACCCGATAGAGAGCTGCGCGACACTGTTGCGCATGAATATACTCAAACTCATCGCGGTTGGCACGTTGGTGGTCGGCGCCACTCTTGGCAATACTCTGGCATCGAATCACGGGTTCACACCAGTTAAAAACCAGAGTAGCCGCACAGCCAGCTTACCCGCGATTGAGACAATCGTTGCCTATAACGATCTGGACTATGGTTTTCAGCTTGCCGTACCCGATACCTGGTCGCAGATCTATGCCGCTGAAGATGACCTTGAATCTGACGTGTTAGAACCCGGCTATGCCGTTGGGTTCGAATCCCCTCGAAGTGAAGCGCAGGATACTTTTGCTGACTACTTAATGGTAGAGATATTACCGGGTGCACATTCAGGTGCATTCGCCAGTGATGGAACTCAAACAAAAGTAGTGATGGTAGATGGTCGTGTTGCTATCACCGACAAGGTTGAGCTTGATGGCTTCGATATTGGTGGCGAACAGATAGACTTAATTGTTTTTCAGGCTGAAATCGTCGAGCTTGGATACACCGTTGGTATATTCGTTATTGGTGAGAAGAGGGAGGCGGCAGTTTTAGCTGATGCCTTCGCTTTGGCTTTAAAGACCTTTAAAGTTCCTGATGACCCGTTTTCAGTTAGTTGATTTTTTGAATTGCTGAGTATCAACGCTCAGTCGTTTTAGTCCTGCTACCTAAATAATTCGTTTGTACTGTACTGCACTGCGACGGCAGAATATACTGTCACCGGACAAGGTGACCAGACTGAAGATCGGTTAGTCATATTCTTACCAGGGGCAGGAAATGCAGGATTCCATGAGCCGTACCGGAGGCGGAGCAGGTGGCACGCCAAGTGATTTGCCGCAGTCAGAAACTTCTGAAAAGTCTGGTCGTGGAAAAAACCCATGGCATTACACTCCGGCCTTGCCGATAAAACCTTCGCCGTACTTCAACTGGCCGCCAAAGCTCTCGGCTGTTTTCAAATGGATGATTGGTGGGTGGTTCCCACTCTCAGAGCGGCTCATCATTTTGCTGGTGGCCATAGTCTCAGCGTATTTTTTTCATCCGACTATTGAGCAATCTAAAGCACTCTCGTTCGACTGGGTTGCGCAAATCTATGTTCGCAATTTTACGTTGATGTGTTTAGTGGCCGGCGGGCTGCATTTGTATTTTTACATCTGGCGAAAACAAGGTGATGATTTTCGTTTTGATATACGGCCGCTGGTTAAAAGCGGTCGCGTCTTTACGTTCAATTCGCAAGTGCGTGACAATATGTTCTGGACGCTTGTTAGTGGAGTAACTGTCTGGACAGCATACGAGGTGCTTATGATGTGGGCACTGGCGAACGGGTACGCACCAGCGCTGTCGCTGCCTGGTGATTTTATTTGGTTGGTCTTGTTGATATTTCTTTTACCGATGTGGGAGACAACGCATTTCTTCTTAATTCATCGATTGATTCATGATTCGCGTTTGTATCAACGAGTGCATGCGCTTCATCATCGCAATATCAATGTGGGTCCGTGGTCAGGCCTGTCCATGCACCCAGTTGAACATTTGATTTATCTTAGTACGGTGTTGATTCATTTTGTTGTGCCATCGAGTCCTGTATTAATTATTTTTCACTTAAGTTACTTCACGCTATCAGCAGCAACAACCCATACGGGCTATCAGGGTATTGTCTGGCGTGGAAAAATGGTGTTGCCATTGGGTACATTTCATCACCAGTTGCATCATCGTTATTTCACCTGTAACTACGGTGGGTTAGAGACGCCATGGGACCAGTGGACAGGTTCATTTCATGATGGTACCGAGGAATCACATAAGCAATTTATGGCTAAACGTCGTGGAAAAATCCAAGCCGAAACCAAGGATTAAAGAACCATGATTTGCATAAGGGGGCAGGCGCAGGCAATCTGTTGCCACCGGCAATGTCATATACATCGACGCAGTCTGGAGAGAATTATCGTAACTGGTGGCCACACCCGATTACGACAGCCTTTACCAATCACAGTATTGACTTGATGGAGGCGATAGCACGAGACACAACAAACATCATTCAAATGAATCAACGGGGCTATGCACTCTCGACGCGCGCCGACGATATCAGCACGCTCATGGATGAGCTGCGTCGAGGCTATTCGGAACTCGATGACAATACCATTCGAATTCATGATTCTGCTTTGAGTGACTCATACATAAAACCGATTAGCCCAGACTGGATAAGTGCGTCATCAGGAGTGGACGTGTTGCGCGACCCCAACTAATAAGAGAAACATACCCGTTGTATGATCAAACAGTCAGGAGCGTTGTACACGTTAGACGAGCGGGTTCCATTAGTGCCCAGCAGATAGTGAGCAAACGCGGGTGTTGCTGATCTGAATTCTACGCCATCAAACACTCTCCGTTAAGTTGTACGACAGATACAGTACAAGTATGCTGGCAACGGCCATGACCATTGCTGAGTAGCCCTTTATGGAAAAACGTTCTTTAAACAATAGTACGGCTACCAGCAAAGACATAAATACAATGCCAAAGCTGTTCAATGCGTATACCACGGTACTGTCCAGTTCGGGTATGGCGAGTGCTTTCATTAAAAAATGGACTGAGCCAAGGTTAAGTAAGCCCAGGATTACGCCAGCTACCAGACTGGAACGTCTAATTGCTGATCTGTCTTTGATCATGAAAACCAGTGCTCCAGTGAGCAAAGCAAAGCCGAAGATGGTAACAATGAAGCCGGGAAAGCTTGCTTCAGACAAACCCCATACTTGAAATAACTTGAAGCTGGCGTCGATTGTGCCTGTGCCAAGAAAAACCAACAAAGGCCATCTCCAGCTATCGCTTGTCATTTTATCGCCCGCTGAAAGTATCACAGCGGCCAGGCCCAGAAGCACCCCTGCCACCACGAACATATTCAATGAGTCTCCAAGGAAAACCAATCCGATAGTCACCGGTATGACAACGCTCATTTTTGATGCTAAGCCGGTGAATGCAATTCCTCCAAGCTGAGCAGAACGGGCCATTAGGTGAAAGACCAGATAAAATGCAATACCTTCGATTGCCGCAGCCAGCAGCCAAAGCGAATCGGTATGATGGAATGAGACCGGTAGTATTAACAGGCCAGCGAGAACAGATACCGCATAGCCAACAAGAATGAGATGTGCGGTAATTGCCTTGGTATTTGGTGTCGTTTTGAAAAGGATAAGCACTCCGGTGGAGCACAGAATACTGAATAGGATTGAGAGCATGGTGAGTCGTACAGTGACAGTCGTGTTAGTGTGTGTCAACACCAACTGAGAGCCAGGAAACAATGTACCCGGAAAAACCAGAGTTGTTGATAGCAGGAAAATGGTGTAGCGGTAGCGAGGGTATTCAGGAAGCGGTGATCAATCCTGCAACCCAAGAAGTTATCGCACAGGTACCCCATGCGTCGGCAGCTGATTTAGACCGAGCGCTGGAAGCCAGCGCTGATGGATTTAAGGTATGGAAAAAAACACCAGCGAATCAGCGGCAAAAGATAATGCTTGAGACAGCCAGTTTGATGGAAGAACGTATTGACACCATGTCTCGAATACTCACTATGGAAATGGGTAAGCCGTTGTTCGAATCAAAAATTGAATTGCAGTTTGCCATAGAGGTGCTGCGCTGGTATGCCGAAGAAGGTAAACGAGCGTATGGCAGGCTAATACCATCACGCAACCCGGGTGTACGGCAAATGGTTATCAAGGAGCCTGTTGGTCCCACCTGTGCGTTTGTTGCCTGGAATTTTCCTGCCAACAATGCTATGCGAAAAATAGGTGCAGCACTTGGTGCCGGTTGTTCGATATTGATTAAACCCAGTGAGGAAACACCGGGTACAGCTGTTGCCATTGCGCGATGTTTTCAGGATGCAGGGTTACCAGCTGGTGTGTTGAATGTCGTGTTTGGTGTACCCGACGAAGTGTCACGTCATGTGCTTGCATCGTGGATACCGCGCAAACTTTCATTCACCGGTTCTATTCCTGTTGGCAAACATTTGCAGAAACTATCGGCCGATACGTTAAAGCGATGCACCATGGAATTAGGTGGTCACGCACCTGTGATTGTATTTGATGATGCCAACCTTGAAAAAGCGCTGGACGATATGGTGACATTCAAGTACCGAAATGCAGGGCAGGTTTGTATTTCACCCACGCGCTTTTACGCTCAAGAAAATATATACGATGCATTTGTTCAAGGTTTTACAGAACGCGTAAAAAAAATCAAAGTAGGGGATGGGCTCGAAGAGGACGTGGTTATGGGTCCGCTGGTTGCTCAAAGACGGCTGGACATCATGGATGAATTTGTTAACGACGCGGTTGGCCACGGTGCGAAAATCGAAACTGGTGGCAAGCGTTTAACTAACCAGGGCTACTATTATGCGCCAACCGTGTTAAGCAACGTTAGTGACAGTGCTCGTATCATGAGTGAAGAACCGTTTGGCCCATTGGCACCAATAGCTTCGTTTTCTTCATACGACGAAGTTGTGGGGCGGGCGAATTCACTGCCGTTTGGTTTGGCGTCATTTGTTTATACACAGGATGGGGCAAAAGCTATGGCGTTGGAAGAAGCGTTAGAGGCTGGAATGGTCGGTGTTAACCATTCGGGGATATCAACACCTGAATCGCCTTTTGGTGGAGTTAATGAATCGGGTTACGGATCGGAAGGTGGTATTGAGGGGCTTGAGGCGTTCTTGCGAACTAAGTTTGTTACTGAGTACGGGGTATAGAAACTCGCTATATCGCTAATACGGATATTCAAACAGCTTCGGTATCGGCGCCGAACAGGAAGTTGATATATTGCCAGTGGCGTATTACTCCGGTATGGCTGGTACGGTCTGGTGTGAAACCCATCGCAACAATCCGCAGCACATGTACATCAATAGTTTGGCACTTGAACACAATCGCCGCATGCACGACTAAATAAAATGGACTTTGGTGGTTGCGGTGCTTAGCATGACGTTACATTCATAGACAATCGGAATTAAATTATGTCTAAACGGCATATCACGGCACTTGCTGCCACACTTGTTTTATGCCCTTTTGCTGTTCAGGCAGAAAGTGGATTTTATGGAAGCCTTCGTATTGGGTTGCAATATGCAGATGCTGGTGGGGATGCTGACGCAACCGCGTCGTTCAGAAACTGGGCATCTCGAATGGGTTACTCTGGTAGCACTGAACTTGAAAACGGTATGACCGGATTCGGCAAGCTTGAATTTGGCGTGGACACAGGTTCAAGCGCCAATGGGAACGGTGCTGTTAGCACGCGACTTGCGTACGTGGGTATCAGAGGTGACTTTGGTTCTTTGTTACTTGGACAGGCCTATCACACTTGGTACAACACGATTATCGCACCGGTCGATCAACCATGGTGGGGCAGCTGCAATGGTTGTCTGTCCTATACAGGTCGAAGTGAAAATGGTTTGACTTATTCCACCTCATCTGGCGCTACTAGTTTTAGTGCGACTGTGCATATGCGTGATCAAAATGTTGATGGTGAATTCGAAGATGACATCGACGGCTACGAAATCGGTGTAACCTACGATACTGGTTCTTTAAAAATCGGGCTTGGCTTTCAAGACTGGGACAATGGTAACGATGGAACCTTAGGTGTCGTTGTTAGTGGGTCCACCGGTGATATTGGTTACGCGGCCAACGTCACTTCGCAAAGTGCATCAGATGGTGGTGAAGATGCATTTGGAATAGATGTATTTCTAAGCTATGCAAATAGCTATCTGGACGTTGGTACGGTTGACCGAGGCGAACAAAGCTTTGGCTTTACCGTTGGTTACACACTGAGTATTGGCACAGACACCTCGGCCTGGTTTGAGCTCGGTTCTTTCGATTCTGGTATTGATGGCGATTCTGCATCGTTCGTTGGTCGTGCAGCATTGAAATACGACTGGAAATAGCCTGGCAAACGGTTTACTCAACAATGAGTCAAGGTATTGAGTTGACGAGATGTAAAGGACTACCTCTCTGTCACCAATGAATCGGCTACCAGTTCAAAAATAGAATCGATAATTTAAATTAGCGCTAGTGTTGAATTGATCGTCGCTTTTCGATCTGGCATAAGACATTCTTATTGCATGATTCTTCGCCAATGGTATGTTGTAGTTGAGCAATGCAGACAGACGAGGCGCGTTGTCTTGCGCCGATTTCAGTTCTAGTTCAACTTGTAAAACGGCGTTTCTATAATGATGAATGATGCCGAGTTGCGCTTGAACATCAACGTAGTTTTCTTTTAAGCGATTGAATTGCGTAACAGACGCACCTAATAGTGCATACCCAATACCATTCTTAAACACCTCTGTAGATTTTCCGATTGATCCAACCGCTTTTCCAGATAGGCGGTTATTCAACCGTGTTGCATCGCGCTCAAAGCCAGCTGATAAATTCCACGATAAGGTATTGAATATCAGTGCCCGATCGCTGATGGATTGCAGGGTTACCAGATTTAGCGATTGAATCTGCAAATCGCTTTGACTGTAGCGTCTTAGTTTTAAGTCACCAAGCACTATGCCGGCCCCTTTTAAATAACCACTGGTCCGATCAAGCAGATCGTGGTAACTCCATCGAATACCAATCTGCGAAAAGTTTACTTCGTTTTCCATACCACCACCGAAGGAGACGGTTCTGGTATCGTGTGCCTGCTCAGGAGCACTTGGTTGACCTATGCTGGATATCTCAACTGGTAATTCGCTTATTAGTTTTAACAATTTGAGTCTGCGTTCAGCAACTGCTGGAGAACGCGCTGTGCGTCTTGAGCGGTAAGTTAGCAAATCATTTGCACCTCTTATCAGTCGCGACTGCAAGGCAACATCAATTGTTTTGAATTCTGTGCTCTGAGTAATATCCGGATTATCTGAAATGTCGGTAACCCAGTGTTTTAACTTTTTTGGCAATGCCTGATATCTTGCCTGAATGCCTGTACCAAGAGATGGTCGATAGTGCGTTTTCTCTACGATGCCAGCGGCAACAACAGCCTTAACGGTGTCTGCCGGAATGGTAGTCACGCGAAATTGATCGGTCAGATTTAAACCCGGCCGGGCATAGTCCATTAGTTCCAGCAATCGATAAGAACAATTTTGCAGAAAAAAATAATAGTCGAAGTTTATATCGCGTAGCTCCCAGGAGTGATCGAGCATTCGGTCCAATTCCTCAGGTGTAAAATCGAGTTGATATTCCCAGATATCGCGATTTTCAATTGCGCCGTATTCCTGCAGCTTTTTGAAGTAGGGAACTGAGCTGAATTTGCCGGCATAACCGCCCGCAATTCCTTTAAATGCATAACCTGCAGAAAAATTCTCATCACCGGTCTCTGCCGCGAAGTTCAGAGACCAACTCAGCCACTCCGAGCCCTGATCAATATTTTCCGGATCGATACGCAGCAGCGTATGACCGAACATTGAAGACGGGCTGTTCAGGTACGAGGCGGGAAACACCAATGACATGGAATGAGAACCCACTTCAGCGCGCCAGTTTCGGTAGAGCGCACATTCTTCAGGTACTTGCGCCATTGGCAGGCTCAATTTCTCGCGTAGCCATTTTTCCCGGGATACAAACCGACAACGCGGGTGGTTATCATCGACAGATAAATCGCTGCTAGTGACCAAACTCTTTATGGATGCCAGCAGTTCTGAACGCGGATTGATTTTTCCATCGCTGGCCAGAAAATAGCGTGAATCATCAACCTGACTCTCTATCCCGCTGCTGGCGCGGCTTGACTCTCGATAGTGCAGTAGTTGATGCCAAGTAGTTTCTTCGTGGAGATTGGCAGCCAGAGCACGTTGGAACAACTGCATTGGATCTGATGCAATTGGCGTCGCGTATGAGTTTAAAGAACAGAATAGAAAAACAACGACGGGGAAAATTCGAGCGATGAGCATCCGGTGCGGTATTCGAAGTATGCAGGGCTTGCCGTCAGCAGAGTGGCGGCAAGCCCGACTAAGATAGCCTGTCTGGTTAAGACAGAGCCCTGAGTATGCGTGAACTAGTGTTTTATCGACAGATTAGCCAACGTACTTGTTCAACTTCTCGTCTTCTGCCATAACAATAACCATGCTGTTCATTACGTCCTGAGCAGTGGCGTCGATTGACGGGAAAAGCAACGCAAAGTTTTCATGCATGACTTCATTGAAATGAGCACGATCTTCGGTTTGTACGCCAATCATCACGGCTACAGCTTCCAGCGCTTCACCGTTGCCAAGTGCTACGTCAGTCGAGTACTCGTCGAGAATTCCGTCGAACCACACCATGCTGTCGCCACCATAGGTAAGCGGCCCTTCCACACTACAACCATTGGTTCCAAAGGTCATACCGAAGGTGGCATTACCTGAAGTACCATTAGTGGTTAATGCAAACATGTGATTGGCAAGACCAGTTTTGCCTTCCAGTATCATGTTGCCCCAACCACAGTTAGGACCACCGGGTGCATCAGCGATTGCTGTACTGCTGCAGACGAGCAGGGTTGCTCCAATTATTCTAGTTAACATCAAAATTTTCCTTTTTTAACCATTTGATTCGGTGATCAAATTCTGGATGAGTCGTGGTGAACTTGCAAGTGCTTTTTCTTGAACGACATGAACAAATGGTGAGAAACAGATATCCAGGATTGCGGAATCACGTTGATGAGTTAGTTATGGTCTTTGGAATTGGCTTAGCTATTGAGTTGATGGGAAATATTGCATGTAACGAGACCTGTTTTTCAACGAGTTTCTAACCGGTAAAAGGCGTTTTACGTTTTTTATAAGCGTATTACATGTCAGGATTTTATCGTTGCACGTCTAAACTCAGTCAAACGGTTCTGTTAATGGGAGTATTGACAAATGGACAAAGAAATCGTGGGTTTTCATGAAGATGAACTAGGTGATTGGGTCGCTGAGCTTCGGTGTGGGCACCATCAGCACGTGCGACATAACCCACCATGGACAAATCGTGCATGGGTCGAGACTGAGGAGGGTCGTCGCTCGACTCTCGGACAATCGCTTGGTTGCAAAAAATGTGACCGTGGAGAGCCGCGCGATTTCGCAGCTGAATGAATTATCCCCGTACCTAATGAGTATGGGCTCTGCGGGACCCAAAGGCCGTTGTACTGAGAATTAATTGAATGCAACCTAACATTTACGCTATCGAAGCCATTGGCAAAGGCTCAATCCTGGCTATGGCGAAACCACAGTCGGGCGATCAGATTGAGTCTGTTTTTGAGGCGATAGCAGCGCGCGGTGTTACCCGCATACTGTCACTTCTTGAGGTGTCTGAGGCCGCCGGTCTGGGTTTGCAATATGAAATGCAATTGACGCAAAGCAATGGTATGCAGTTCGTTCAATTCTCAATCCCCGATCTTGGTGTGCCAATTTCCGCGCAAGCATTTTCACTGTTGGTAAAACAACAGTATGTCGATGCAAAAGCTGGCCATCATATTCTGGTGCATTGTCGGGCTGGAATAGGGCGAACCGGTATGGTTACTGCGGGTGTGCTGATGCATTGTGGCTACGACGCACTGGCTGCATTTGACAGGGTGTCGAAAAAGCGCGGTGAATCGGTACCAGATTTACCAGCGCAAATAGATTGGGTAGTTGAAAATCAACAGCGCATTATCAGTACCTGATCTTTGTACCGCTGCTGATGTTCGACCCGGCAGGCGCAAAAAAGCCAGGATATTCCCGGCTTTTTCAATTTTACCTCTGGGATTTTACCTACAGGCTATTACTGAACCTGCCTTTCAGGGTAACCCTGTGGAAAGTCTTCAAACGGTGGTAAGTGACTTGGAGATGCATTTGGTACATCGTCCCACAATGGCAAGTTTGAAGGCTGACCTTCGGTTGGGTCACTCTGCAAAGTACCGGTTTTCTGGTATGCACGTATGTAGTCAATCTTGTATTCAACCGGAAAGTTAGTAGAACTATCCGGTGAACCGGGCCACCAACCACCCAGTGCGGTGTTGGCGATTATGTACATCTCTTGCTGCGATACTTTTGAATCAACAACACGATGCTCTTCGATGCCATCAACATAGAAGATGATGGTGCCCGGAAGCCATTCAACTGCATAAGTGTGCCAGCCGTTGGTCCAGTCAACACCAATAGAAGGCTCTGAGTGGGTTGAGCGCAAAGCACCCTCACTGTCGTAGTAATGATAAGTGTGGTAAACCACGTCCTGATCATCTCCGATGAATTCCATGATGTCAATCTCTGGCTTATCGTCTACATAGTAGGCATTAAGTAGCCAGAAAGCAGGCCATAGACCTTTTCCGTATGGAAGCTGAGCACGTGTCTCAACATAGCCGTAGGTAAACTTGAATGCATCGTAACTGGTCATTACACCGGAGAGATACTTCTGACCAAACGCTTTGTCGTTCAGGTTATCAGGTGTTTCAATAGAGCTGATGGTAATTGACTCACCGTCAAAGCTGAATGGATTAAAACCAAAGTCAGGCTTATTCAGAATATCTACATAGTGTTGCTCTTCGCTGTTTATAACCAGCTCATCGCCCCAGAGATATTGCGTATTCCATTTAGTGCTGTCTAGCTCAGTACTATTGAATTCGTCGTTGAACACCATTTCGTAACCGTCAAGAATATTCTCTTTAGGTGTTGGTGAATCGGGATTGATACGACCTGTACCAGTGACTTCTACCGTTAAGCCAAGCGCTACGTAGTTATAGTTTTCATCGAAGTCGAAAGCCTGAATTTCGTAGTAGTAGCTTTCATCAAACGTATCGGTGTCAATATACTCTTCGTCAAACACGGTAGTAATGTATTGCGCTTGTCGGTACACATTGTAGCCACGAGCAGTCGGGTCTTTTAACCATGAAATTTTTACTACACCATCGTCGAGTACTTCACCGACAAATCCTTCAGTATTTGATGCGCTGAACTGCGACTCTCCATTAGCTGAACCCAGATCTGGCTGATCAACTTCTGCAGGAGCAGGGTCAACAGGTTCAACCGCTTCGATTGGCTCGACCGCTTCGATTGGTTCAACCGCTTCGATTGGTTCAACCGCTTCGAT
>Ga0114956_1003400_pt1 | contig 12304 bp, 12 predicted proteins | sample MaitaG_FD_87304 | JGI IMG/M metagenome (GOLD analysis project Ga0114956, IMG submission 87304) | Marine algal microbial communities from Maine, USA - Maine_Asex2 metaG | ecosystem: Host-associated > Algae > Red algae > Unclassified | place: Maine, USA | collected 2015-01-05 | reverse complement strand
GTTCCTGATAACGTTGTACCATCGCAATCACCACCATTTAATGTTATATCCCAAGCATCTCCTTCGCTTAAACCTGTTAACGTAATTGTTCCGTCTGCAACAGCAGCAGGATCATCTCCACCTATTGGAGCTGGAGTAGTTGTAGTTACAGAAGTAATAGTACTGTCTGTTCCAGTGTAAGAAATATTTATTATTACTTGATCGTTATTATCACCATCTGTATTACTATCACATGTATATGTAGCATCTGAAGCTAAAATAACATCACATACAGCACAATCTGAAGTTGGTCTTGCTCCTAAAGTAGGACAAGTTGTAAAAGAGTTTAAAGCAACATTACTTAAATCCCATCCAGAGTAACCATCTACACCATCGTCATTATATTCAATAGCAACAAATACATCTGTACCAGAAGCAGCAGATAAATCTACACTGTATGTTCCAGCGTCTGTAATTGTTTGAGCAGTTGTCCAAGTTGTTGAAGAAGGACATCCAGAATATGCGCTTGTATATTTAATATTCAAATCTGTAACACCAAATGCTTCTGCAGCACTAAAAGCTAATGCTAAATCTGTAGTAGATGTCATATCTAATGGTCCAAAAACCATCCAAGCTTCTATAGCTTCTTGGCAACCACCACCACAAAATGCATTTAAACTATAAGTTCCAGAGTTTAAAGTCCACTCGTCTGCAGCTGTATTAGGTACTACTGTAACTATTTCAAAAGTTTCAGCGCCATTACTTAAATCGAAACAAGTGTTTGGAATTGGGTCACACTCTGCGGCAGGAACAGTTCCAGAAGTGCTTATAGTGTCACAATCTCCTCCGTTTAGTACTACATCCCAAGCATCACCTTCAGATAAGCCTGTAATAGTAATCGTTCCGTTTGCCACAGTTGCAGGATTATCTCCAGCTATTGTTCCTCCAGACGTTGTAGTTACAGAAGTAATTCCTGCATCAATTCCAGTATAAGGTACATTAATGGTTACAGAATCATTATTATCACCAACGGTGTTTACATTACAAGTGTAGCTTGTAGTTCCTAAAGTTACACCACATGATGTAGCAAACCCTGTCCAAGTAATGTCATCGACAATAATTTGGCGAGTTGTTGTATTCACTAATTCAATTACAACATTTCCTGCAACATTAATTCCATTTACTGTAAATGTTTGTTCAGTAAAATCATCGAAAGGTGTTGATGTACCATATGAAGTACCATTAATAAATAATTCAACTATTCTATCTCCTCCTCCAGTAAACCCTTTGTAAAGTTTTACCGAAAAATCTGTAATTCCACCAGTTATAGTACTTGATGTAACTTTACTACCACTTGAAACTCTTCTTAACATAAGCGCTGGAAGGTTAATACCAGAACCATTTGTATCGTTATTTGCATCTCTGGAGGCAACGTAAGTCCATGTTATTCCTGCATTACCAACAAAACTACCATCTGAATAACTACCAGTTGCATTAGAATTTGCAAAATCTTCAGTGCCTTGAGCAGTAGCTAAGGACAAAGAAAAAATCGTTAACAATAAAAAGTAAATTTTTTTCATAATTTTTAAGTTTAAATTAATCTTACAAAGATACTAATAAGTAGCAATTTTTTGCTGTTTTCATTTTATTGCAATCAATATTTAACCTTATGGTAACATTTATAGCTTTTATTTTCAGATGTTTAGTGGTTTTAAGGTTTAAAAACGTGTAATATTAATTTAGTTTTATCATTTTTTATTTATCACTAAATTATTCTAATAGTCTTATATTTACTTTTTTAGAAATATTTTAAATAAAATGAATAATAAAAAAATTAAAATACTACTTGTAGACGATGAACCAGATATTTTAGAAATTGTTGGTTATAATCTATCTCAAGAAGGATATCAGGTAATAACAGCAAACAATGGTAAAGAAGGTGTAGAAAAAGCTAAAGCCGAAAAACCACACCTTATTGTTTTAGATGTTATGATGCCAAAAATGGACGGTATTGAAGCCTGCGAACACATTAGAAAAATACCCGAATTAAAAAACACAATAATTACTTTTCTTACAGCAAGAGGAGAAGATTACTCTCAAGTTGCGGGTTTCGACGCTGGTGCAGACGATTATATTACTAAACCCATTAAACCAAAAGTATTAATAAGTAAAGTAAAAGCTTTACTTAGGCGCATAAAAACCGAAGATGTTGGTGTACCAACTATTACAATAGGAGATATTATAATTAACAGAGAAGAATATAAAATTTCTATTAAAGGGAAAGAGTTAATTTTACCCAAAAAAGAATTTGAATTACTTTTTTTATTAGCATCAAAGCCAGGTAAAGTGTTTGAAAGAGAAGCTATTTTAAACAAAGTTTGGGGAAAAGAAGTTATTGTTGGAGATAGAACTATAGATGTTCATATTAGAAAATTAAGAGAAAAAATTGGCGATAAATCTTTTAAAACCATAAAAGGTGTTGGTTATAAGTTTGTAGTATAAATGAAAATAAAAAAAACCTATAAATTTGCTTTAAAAACAGCATTATATATAACTATAGTATTAGCGTTAGCAATAAGTATTTTTTTGTTTGCATTCTACACCATTAATTGGTTACATGTATTATTATTTACAATTGTTTGTTACCTATTAGCTTTTACTGTAATTCAATATCGTGCTCAAAATTTTATATATAAACGAATTAATAGAATTTACGAGGACATTACTTTATTAGAAGCTACAACCTTTAGAAAAAGATCTATTACTACAGATATGGACACCCTTACTCAAGAGATTGATAGGTTTGCAAAAGATAAAAAAATAGAAATAGAAACTTTAAAAATTCGTGAAGAATACCGAAAAGAATTTTTAGGTAATGTTTCTCACGAATTAAAGACACCATTATTTACAGTTCAAGGTTATCTAGAAACCCTAATTGATGGTGCAGTAAATGATAAAAATATTAGAGATAAATATTTAGATCGTGCTAGTAAAGGTCTAGAAAGACTAATTTATATTGTAAGAGATTTGGACATGATTACAAAGCTTGAGGTTGGAGATGTACGCATAGAAACCGAAACTTTTAACATTATTGAACTTATAGAAAGTGTGTTCGATTTGTTTGAAATGAAAGCCTTGAAAAAGAAAATAACTTTAGCTTTCGATATGGATTATCAGCCTATTTACGTGATAGCAGATAAAGAAAAAATACTGCAAGTATTAACTAACCTAATTGTAAACTCTATTAAATACGGAACAGAAAAAGGAACGACAGAAGTAGGAATACATAATTTAATAAAAAATAAAATTATTGTTCGTATTTCAGACAATGGAGAAGGTATTGAGAAAGAAAATATACCAAGATTATTCGAGCGTTTTTATAGAGTCGATAAAAGCGGATCCAGAAAAGTAGGAGGTTCTGGTTTAGGGTTAGCAATTGTAAAACACGTTATAGAAGCACACGACGAGAGCATTTATGTAGAAAGCGAATTTGGGGTTGGTAGCGAATTCTCTTTTACATTAGAAAAGGCTAAATAAAGCTTCAATATTTGGAAAAGTAGGTTCCATATTTAGTCCACTAAAAGCATCAATTTTATTTAATTTATTTAAATTAAAATCCTTTTGATTACAAAATGGTGCTATTTGCAAATCGTTAAAACGCTTAGCCAAATACTCTTGCTCAAATTGACCTGGAGTAGGTATAAAAAAAGCTTTTTTCTCTAACTTTGCTAAGTCCATTACTGTAGTGTAACCAGAGCGACAAATAATAAGTTTGCTACTGTTTATGGCTTTTTCTAAATTTTTAGAAGTCATAAAATTACAAACAGTAAAATTTCCAGTTATGGTTTTGGTTGGTTTTGCCTCAATTTTTCCTTTTACAAATAAAACAGAACCTTTAAAATACTGTAATTCTTTTACTAATTTATTTTCTAATAAACTGCGTTGAGGTTCTGGGCCAGATAATAAAACCATGATGCTGTATTTGGTTTTAGTTTCGGTTTTATTCAATCTACTCAAAGCACCTAAATAAATAATTTTTAATTTTGTTTGTTTTGAAAGATGACCAAGTCTTCCACTTAAATTAGGGTCGTTTTTAAAATCTGGAACCCAAACTTGATTAAATTTTTTAAGCTGAAGCTGATTTAGTTTCGAACTAAAAAAACTTAATTTTCCACTTAAAACATTAAGCTGGTGCGTAATAATTACAGAGGGCACTTTTTTGCTATAAATACCAAAACGACAATCGGAAATTATGCCATCGATATTATAATTATTAACAATAAATTTAATACGCCTTCTTTCAGCTATAAATGTTTTTAGAATATGTGGTATTTGCGTAAATAATTTAAAATCTAAGTTTTTTCCTTTTTCTTGATACTTAATATTAAAGGCGTGTAACGCTATAAATTCTAATTGTGGAAATTCTTTTTTTAGTAGCTGTAAAGCATCACCATCACTCGCAATAATAGGTGTAAAATTACTGCCTAAAAGCCAGTTGATTATTGGAATGCATCTTGTTGCATGGCCTATTCCCCAATTTAGTGGTGCAACAAGAATTCTTTTGTTCATATTAAATAACAAAGGTAATCATTATTGCACTCTCTCATAATTTCTTAGTTTTGCCTAAAACAAATACAACTGTGGGAAGTAAGAATAAGCTTAAAAGATTTAACGAAAACGATACGTTCGAAAACGTATACCAGCCTAAAAGAGAAGAATTAGTTGGTGTGGATTACGAAATGAAAGGTAATTGGAACGCAAAACATTTTAAAAACAACAATCCATTAATTTTAGAATTAGGTTGTGGTAAAGGAGAATACTCTGTAAATCTTGCTAAAAAGTATCCTAATAAAAATTTTATTGGTATAGATATAAAAGGTGCGCGCTTTTGGAGAGGCGCAAAAACAGGTATCGAAGAAAATATTTCTAATGTTGCTTTTATAAGAACACAAATAGAACTTATCGATCATGTTTTTGCAGAAAATGAAGTTGACGAAATTTGGATAACATTTCCAGATCCACAAATAAAATATAAGCGCACAAAACACAGAATGACAAATTCTGAATTTTTAAAACGCTATAAAAAAGTATTAAAAATAGGTGGTATAATGAATCTTAAAACCGATAGTGAATTTATGCATGGTTACACCCTTGGTTTGTTACATGGTGAAGGCCATGAAGTGTTATATGCTAATCATAATGTGTATAAACAAGAAGGTAGCCCAGAAGAAGTTACAAGCATACAAACACACTACGAAAGTATCTATTTAGAACAAAACAAACCAATTACGTATATTAGGTTTAAAATTAAATAAGCTTTACATAAAATTGGAGATAAGTATAACTTTTGGTATTGCTTTAATAGCAGCTTTAGTAGGTGTAATTCCACCAGGTTTGCTAAACATGACAGCTGCAAAAATTAGTATAAAAGATGGACACACAAGAGGATTGGTTTTTTCGGTTGGTGTATGTGTTATAGTTGTTTTACAAACCTTAATTGCCTTAGTTTTTGCTCGCTATTTAAACAACCATCCAGATGTTGTTGCCATATTAAAACGTGTTGCATTCGTGCTTTTTGTTTTAATTACGGTTTACTTTTTGTTAATAGCAAAAAAAACAGATAAGCCAAATGTAGAATCTAATGTTAAAAGTAAGAAAAGCCGTTTTTTTCAAGGTATTTTATTATCTGCTTTAAATGTGTTTCCAATTCCTTATCAAGCATATTTAGCAATTTCTTTTACTTCTTTTAATTGGATTGAATTAAACCCAATAGGAATTACAACTTATGTTGCAGGAGCAGCAACAGGAACTTTTGTTATGCTTTATATTTATGTTTTCTTTTTCGAAAAAATAAATATAAAGAAAATGAAATCCCAAAAAGGGATGAATCGCTCAATTGGTATTATTACTGGTATTATATCTATAATTACTTTAATAAATATTATTAAAGAATGGTAATATTGTTAATCATTTTTAAAAATAATACAACGTTCGTTCATTAAAAAAATTTTAACTACCAAATGAAACCTGAAACAGTTAATTTCTTCGAGAAAGTATATCAAGTTGCAAGACTTATTCCTTATGGAAAAGTAACAAGTTATGGCGCTATTGGTAATTATCTTGGAGCGCCAAGAAGTGCAAGAATGGTTGGTTATGCCATGAATGGTTCTCATAATAAAGATGTGCCAGCACATCGTGTAGTAAACAGAAAAGGTTTGCTTACCGGAAAGCATCATTTTAATGGTACAAACCTTATGCAACAGCTTTTAGAAAGCGAAGGTATTGTTGTTATAGAAAACCAAATACAAGATTTAGAATCTGTGTATTGGGATCCTTCAAAGGCGCTATAAACTTTTTAAATACAATTATAGAAAAATTGTGAATTCAAGCACTTCATTCTTCTTTGTTTATGTAGTATATTTGCATTTAGAATCAATCTGAATAAGAAAAATTTATTGGTCGAGATTAAGAAATCTTTTTTTCTCTCTCTTCTCAATTGTCTATAACAAAATATGAAAATAACAAAGCAAGACATATTAAACGCACTAAAAAGCATAACTGTTCCTGGCGAAGGACAAAACATGGTAGATAGTGGCGCAGTTAAAAACGTAGTTACTTTTGCAGATGAGGTAATTGTAGATATCACTATTACAAATCCTGCACTACAAGCACGCAAAAAAACAGAAGTAGAAATACTTAAAGTTATACATGAAAAAGTGTATGCAAAAGCACAAATAAAAATAAATATAAAAGTAGAGGCTCCAACAAAGCCAGCAGCTAACGAAATTAAAGGAAAAACCATTCCTAATATTAAAAACATAGTTGCAGTAGCCTCTGGAAAAGGAGGAGTAGGTAAGTCTACAGTTACAGCTAATTTAGCAGTAACCTTAGCAAAAATGGGTTTTAAAGTTGGTGTTTTAGATGCAGATATTTATGGACCATCCATGCCAATTATGTTTGATGTTGAGATGGAAAGACCACTTTCTGTAACCATCGATGGTAAATCTAAAATGAAACCAGTAGAAAATTACGGAGTAAAAATACTATCCATAGGCTTCTTTACAAAACCAGACCAAGCAGTAGTTTGGCGTGGACCAATGGCCGCAAAAGCATTAAACCAAATGATTTTTGATGCCGCTTGGGGAGAACTTGATTTTTTACTATTAGACTTGCCGCCAGGAACAGGAGATATTCATTTAAGTATTATGCAATCGCTTCCAATTACAGGAGCAGTTATAGTAAGTACGCCTCAAAATGTAGCTTTAGCAGATGCTAAAAAAGGAGTAGCAATGTTTCAACAAGAGAGCATTAACGTTCCAGTTTTAGGAATTATAGAGAATATGGCTTACTTTACTCCAGAAGAGTTGCCAAATAACAAATATTATATCTTTGGAAAAGAAGGTGCAAAACATTTAGCTAAAGATTTAGACGTTCCGCTTTTAGGAGAAATTCCTTTAGTACAAAGTATTCGTGAAGCAGGAGATGTAGGAAGACCTGCAGCATTACAAACGGCATCATCATTAGAAAAAGCTTTTGAAACGATTACAAAAAATGTAGTGCAAGAAGTAGTAAACAGAAACGAAAATTTGCCAGAAACCGAAGCCATAAAAATTACAACAATGGCTGGTTGTTCAGCAGTAAAAAAGTAACCATGAGCGGAGAAGAATTAAGATTAAATGTAGAAAAAGCACTCGACGAAATCCGTCCGTTTTTACAAAGCGATGGAGGTGATATTTCTTTATTTTCAATAGAAGACGATAAAGTGGTAAAAGTACAATTAGAAGGAGCTTGTGTGGGTTGTAGTGTAAACCAAATGACACTAAAATCTGGTGTAGAAATGACCATTAAAAAATTTGCTCCTCAAATAGAACAAGTCATAAATATTGAGAATTAAGATTTATGATTAAAACAGATATCCTAATTATTGGTGCTGGACCTACTGGTTTATTTACTGTTTTTGAAGCAGGCTTATTAAAATTAAAATGCCATTTAATAGATGCATTACCTCAAGCTGGTGGACAATGTTCAGAAATATATCCTAAAAAACCAATTTACGATATTCCAGCATATCCAGAAATTCTTGCAGGCGATTTAACAGATAAGCTACTTGAACAATGCAAGCAATTCGAACCAGGATTTACTTTAGGAGAACGTGCCGAAACTATAAATAAACAAGAAGATGGTTCTTTTATTGTAACCACAAATAAAGGTACAAAACACCAAGCACCTGTTGTAGCAATTGCAGGAGGATTGGGTAGTTTTGAACCAAGAAAACCACAAATTCATAATATTACAGATTTTGAAGACATTGGTGTAGAATATATTATTAAAGATCCCGAAATTTACAGAGACAAAAAAGTGGTGATTGCAGGTGGTGGAGATTCTGCATTAGATTGGAGTATCTTTTTAAGCGATGTAGCCTCTAAAGTAACTTTAATTCACAGACGTAATGAGTTTCGTGGACATTTAGATTCTGTAGATAAAGTACAAGAATTAAAAAACGAAGGCAAGATAAATTTAATAACTCCAGCAGAAGTTTTAGGAATTCTTGGAACAGATAAAGTTAAAGGTATTGTTGTAAAACAAGCCGAACATATAGAAAAAGAGTTTGAAATAGAGTGCGATCATTTTATTCCTCTTTTTGGCTTATCGCCTAAATTAGGACCAATTGCTAATTGGGGATTAGAGATAGAAAAAAATGCTATTAAAGTAGATAATAGCTTAGATTACCAAACAAATATTCCAGGTATTTTTGCAATTGGAGATGTAAACACTTATCCAGGAAAATTAAAATTAATTCTGTGCGGTTTTCATGAAGCAACGTTAATGTGCCAATCTGCATATAAAATTATTAATCCAGGAAAACGCTACGTAATGAAATATACAACAGTAGCAGGAGTAGATGGTTTTGATGGTTCAAGAAAAGAAGCACCAAAGGCTGTTGTAAAGAAAATTGAATAAAAGGCATTAAATTTGATTGCTCGATAACGTACACTAATTATTAAAACATTTGGAACCAGATATAAATATTACAATAATAGATAGAGAAGGAGTAACTCATAAAATTCAAGCGCCAACAGATATGGCTATGAATTTAATGGAGGTTGTTCGTGCTTTCGAACTTGCTCCAGAAGGGACAATAGGTGTTTGTGGTGGTATGGCAATGTGTGCATCATGCCAATGTTATGTTTTAAGTAAAACCGAACTTCCAGAAATGCAAGACGACGAAGAAGCTATGCTCTCTGAAGCTTTCGATGTTAAAGACACTTCTCGTTTAGGTTGCCAAATACAAATGACTACAGAAATGGAAGGTTTAGAGATTGAGTTGGCACCTGAAAGTTAAAATTTTAAACCTTAATTCTATTTTTTACGTACGTATTGCTATATAACTATTTATGGCAGTTTTTGAGATATACATACCTAAATCTGGAGATTTTAGAGTTTTATTAAAGTTTAATAATAGTGTTGAGTTTATAAGTAAAGCGCTTACTTCTAGAGTTGAATGCCTTCAAATGATTCGTTTTATTCGCAAGAATTGCCATAAAGACTTTGCTTACATTAAGAAAAATTTAAATTGTGGTAGTTGGTGCTTCGAGCTTTCTCAGGCAGATGAGCAAGGTGTTTTAGGTAGAAGTACTACTTATATTGATGAACCTACAGTTTTAAATAGAATCTCAGAAATGAAGATGTTAGCTCCAAAAGCAAAATTTGAAAGTAAGTTGTTAATTATAAATTAATTAACTCTGTATTTCTCCAAAGCAGTAGGTCCTTCTAATAATACTCTTACAATCTTTAAATTACCATCATCACTTGTAGAAATTTGCCATTTAATTAGTGATATTTCACCGTTTTCAATTTCTATTCCAGTTATACTTCTTGGGTGTACACAACTCCCATCATTAAAAAATGCAATAGCTCCTGGTTCTGGAAAACGTGGTCTATGTGTGTGGCCTACTACGGTAATTAAATTATTATTTTCTGTTATCCATTTTTTTGTTCTGCGCTCTACTTTTATAAGTTCTGTGTAATTTTTTGCAGGACTTGTAGGATCTGCAATACCCATAACATTTAAAGGTTTCCAAAGTAAGCGCACCATAAACCTACTCCATTTCCAAAAAATAAAGTTCCACCAATCTGCTTGATGCCCATGTGTTAAAAAAAGCTCTTGGTTAGTAGTGCAATGTTTTAAAACAATACCTTCATGGTACTCGATATTTTTAAACAACTCAACATCTTCACCAGTTTTAGCATCAAAATAAGTAGATAAATGCTTTTTTACATATTCGGGATCTCTGTACACCATATCATGGTTTCCCCAAATCATGTGTAACCTATTGTTCTTATGAAAGAGTTTCATAAGCATATAGACATTTTTATGTGCGTTTAAAATAGATTCGAAAGAGAGGTTTTCCCATAACTCATCACCATCACCAAGTTCGCAGTAGCTAAAACCTTCTGCATAATAATGTTTTAAAGCATGAAAATAGATATTTCGGTTATTTGCAAAATCGTCTGCAAAACTGTTATCACCTCTATGGCAATCGCTAAAAAGTACAAATTTACTGTTATTATCGAAATCGATAATTTTGGCATCTTTGTAAGCGCGATCTAGTCGTTTTTTTGCTGAAAACATGAAGTAAATGTAATCAAATTTGTATAAAAAAAGCGTTTCAAACCTTTGAAACGCTTTTTCTTAAAATAACCACATTTTATTTAATCAAATTTAATATCTCTAACTCTTTGAATCGTAAATATTATTTCTGCACTATCACCAGCATTACTAAAACCTGTAATTTGGTAAGTTTTTAATTCTGATGTAATATCTGCAATGTTTACTTGTTTAGTTTTTGTTCCTAATTTATCATCATCACCACCCATAAATCCCATGTCTTCATCTGCTTCTGTTAGTGTTCCTGAAACCTCTATATAACCTTTTAGGTTATCTTCTCTTATCTTAAATTCTGAAGATTTACCTATTGGAGATTCGCTGCCTTTTCTTATTCCAACAGCGCTACCTTCAGATTTTTTCCATACATTATTCGCCAAAAATTTATCACCACTATAATCTATGCTTATTTCACCAAAAAACTCATTAGAACTTCCAGCCTCGTCACTATCAATACTTAGGCATTTAATAGCAACAACATTAACTATATATTTGTAATCTATTTTTTTATGATCTGAGAAAAAACCACCTTTAGATTTTGTAGGTTTTAGGTAATTATCGACCATATATTGATCTGTAATAATTTTTAAAATAGCACGTTTTTTATCTATTTTAGAATCTTTTGGCCAAAATTTGTCATCTAATATAAGATACGTTGGTGTTAATTTAATAAATACTGGAACTGGAGTGTTTTCTACTGTTTTATCCCATTCTGCAAATGTTTTTCCTGCACCACCTTGCACATATTTATTGGTGCTAAAGGTTTCAGATTTAGTACCAGTTATATTATTTTCACCATAATCAAAAGAAACATCTCCACCAATCTCAACCATTTTTATTCTCGCCTTAGCTTCTGCTTTAAAATCTACAGCTTTCATTCTCGTAGATTCGTAAGATCTTTTTGTTATTCGGGTACTTGCTACATACTTGCCACCAAAATCTGCATAAGAAATAAAGTGCGTACCGTATATGTCTATTAATTCTTGATATTGAGATTGAATCTTTTTTAATTGAGATGGTAAAGCTTTTCCTTTTTTCATTGTTGAAGCGTTAACAGATGGAAATGAAGAAGGCACAGGTAAATTGTCTACTTTTTCTCTAAAGTCGAAATCTAGCTTTTGACGTTTTTTCTTACCATTTGTTTTGTCTCTCCAGGTCATGTTTAACTTTAAATCAAAGATTCTTCGTTCGTCAACTCTTGTAAAGTATATTTCTGTAGCTCCTATTTTAGAGTTATTCATTTGCTTATAACTTGTACTCATACTTCCTCCTCCAACAGGTGTATTTACAGATAAACCTATACCAACACCAAATGTACTTGTAAAGTCTCCATAACTTTCATTCCATTCTTTATATTCTGAACTTTTTCCATTACCTGTTGGGTAACTGTCTGTTCCATATGGTATCAATTCGTCTTGTTCTGGTCCTCCAGCTTTCATAGAAGTAATTAAAGTAAAGGCTTTTCTTTTATGATTTTTAGACGCAGATTCGGTAATTTTTAAAGGGTCTAGTGATGGGTAGTCAACACCTCTACCTAACCATTGTACAGATGGTAGTGGTTTTCTTTGAGCTTCTCCAGCAGCAAAAAATTGAGCGTCCATAGCAATTGCCATAATATCTTCATGGTTATCATCATAAGCGCCTTTATATTCATCTAAG
>Ga0114956_1003398_pt1 | contig 12309 bp, 10 predicted proteins | sample MaitaG_FD_87304 | JGI IMG/M metagenome (GOLD analysis project Ga0114956, IMG submission 87304) | Marine algal microbial communities from Maine, USA - Maine_Asex2 metaG | ecosystem: Host-associated > Algae > Red algae > Unclassified | place: Maine, USA | collected 2015-01-05 | reverse complement strand
GGGGGGGGGGGGGGGGGGGGGGGGGGGGGGGGGGGGGGGGGGGGGGGGGGGGGGGGGGGGGGGGGGGGGGGGGGGGGGGGGGGGGGTGGTAGCGGGTGAGGCCTACGTGCGCTGATGCTGTCGCCCGCTGCCGCCTTGCCTGACGCACGAAACAGGGGGCGCGTTAGCGAAGACACCCTGGCCTTGGATGGATAGCGCAGTTGTCTAACTAAAAAGCGCGATCGCAAAAACACAACGTATGGACTTTGAAAAAGATGTAGAGAAAGTCGAGCGGCGCGGGCTTCGGCTTGGTCGGCGGCGTGCGCTCGTTGCCGTCACGGCCGTGGCGCACACCAGCCGTCATAAAAAACCCACCGAACAAAAAGGAACGCTCGGTCAATGCCAGACGGCCACCTCGTCGCTGGGTGCGCCCAGGCGGCGGGGCTGGCGATGCCGCCGCCGCAAGCGGTCACGACGCCGGTGTTGCCACCGCCGCCAACATTGACCGCCCAGCAGTCCCCACGACAATGCATGCGCGACTCCTCTCAGACCTTCCTCTGTCAAGGCGACAACGGCCGCGTCCTAGGCACCTCACTCCCCCCCCCTTCTCACGGACGTTTCCTAGGGACACGTCCCCAGCATCTGTCTGAAAAAACCAGCGGTCAAACGTCCCTCTGTAAGGCTGGCTTGGAAATAGGGTCCGAAGCTGCGTGCCTACGCTGGGCCGCGAGGGCGCCTCGCTGACACTGCGTTTTTCGCCGCAGAGCTCGCTAACCAATTGTTTTAGAAAGATGACCCGTGCAATCCGAATGAGAGACTCGCGCAACGCTAGCATCGTGCCGTCGCTGTGAGCGGGCGCTCATAGGCGGCACCCGGAGCAAAATTCTGCTTCGTGATCGAAGTTGACAGATCCGACACGTTCTGATCTGTGATCCACCGCGTCAGTGCGCAACGGCTCTGATCCGCTCGACCAGGGTCGCCAGACGAGCGACAGCGGGGTGGACTTGCAGCGACGGCACATTGCGGTGGTCGCGCTCCGGCGGCGCGGCATGGCAGTGAACTTGTCACAGCGGCGTGCCTCCGGCCAGCGGCCCGTCATGCCAGACACCGTGGCCGCCGTGGCTCGCCGGCAGTTATTTGTGCTGCTTGGACGTACCGACTGTACCCCGTGGGCTGCGGTGATGGGCCACTGGCATCGGGTGCCGTAGCCAGGCCCGCTTTCCCCTAGTCGCTCGGCTATTTTGGGCGCTCTGCTACGGCGGCCACCACCGCACAACTACTTTCCTCATCGTCTCATGTCGCAGGAGCTGCTGCCGGGTCTTGATGCATTTGCTTGTCGTTCATGCTGGAAAGGCTCGTGGAGGTTGGAAAGAACACGGAGTAACAGAGAAGACACACCCTTAGAAAACTGCCCGACCATCATCGTGCCAGTCTCCAAATCATCCCACCCCACACACGGGCAGTGCACAAAACAACAGCAAAAAGAAGCGATCGCAGACCGAAATACGCATGTGCGGCCTCTCTCCCACGACACTGGATTGTGCCTCACACAGAACATAAAAAAACAAGAGTGCAACAGCACAGTGCAGCAGCACAAAAAGGCATTACTCACCAGTCATCGGGGCCTTCCGCACGAGGCGCCGCGGCACCTGCCGCCTTCATCACAGCGTCTTTCTCCGATTCGGAGTCAGTGGCTAGCGCGGCCGAGTCGGGGGCGGGAAGAGGACCGGTTATCGCCTCCGTCATCGTGCTCAGTAGAAGGTCGAGCCGCGCGCGCGTCGACAGGCGCGGCATGAGGAGGTGCCACTGGCACGGTCCGACCGTGTTAGTCGTGATGTCCCGTGCCACCAGCTCCTTCCACATTGGGCTCTTTGTGGCAATCGCGCGGCGGAGGCTCATGGCAAAGATCTTAAGCGCGATCGGCTCCGTGGGGGTGGTAGACCGCGTCAAGCATTGGATGATGGCGTCGGCCTGATCAATGAAGCAGCCCTCTCCCGCCAGCACGCGGCCGTTGATCTGCGCGCTGCCTTCCACCACATGCGCCGCGTTGACTGCAGCCTGCACGCCTGATGGTGTCACGATCCGCGACGTCTTGTACGCAAAATATGCTGAGCCCGCTGCTTCCGCAGCAAGTGGCTCGTCCGCATCTGGAAACGCCAGCCGGATCCGCACCGTGACGTCCTCGTGCAAAAGAAAGAACCCGAACTCGTTGTAGAACGCGACACGTGCGGCAGACCGCCCATCCGCCAGGTGGTTGAGCAGTAACGCGACCATGGCCTTGTCGACATCGTCCTGGCCGTCTATCACAAAGCTGGTCTTGTCCGTGAAGATCTCGGGTACGGGGGTGGCCAGCTGCTGCGCCTTGTAGTAGCGCAAAACGGTCCCATACACGACACGCTCGAAGTTTTCGCGGACCCATCGGTTGGCCAGGCGGCGCGACGGAGGGAACACCGGGGTGACGGCGTCCTCCTCCTTGGCCAAGTGGAGCCTCTTCAATAGACGCACAACTCCCACCTTGTACGACCCCCGCAACAGCAGGACTTGTACAGCGATCGCCACGGCCGACCGCACGTGGCTCTGGCTCATTCCCGTGACAGGGTGATTTGCTGCCGCAATGGCCGCGACCTGCGCGGTGACGGACGCCGTCACATGCTCCGTGATGACCGCCGCGCTTGCTGCGGACGTCGGCAGGCGCGCCTCGAGGGCGAGGATACGGTCCGCGACCCAGTCCTGGGCCTCGTTGACGACGCGCTTGATGGCCTTCAGCGGCTTCGAACGGCGCTGCCGACGACCGAGGCTCTGTCGCGGAGACGGTGAAGTAGAGTCATTGCTGGTGCTTGCACTCGCGCTGCTGCGGCTGCTGGAACTACTGGACGTGCCGGAGCGCTCGCTCCCGTGCTTGCCGGCGGGCGACCGCCGACCACTTCCGGCTCTCGAGCCGTCCGCCGAGTTGTCGCCCGTCCCGTCCGGCGTGTCGGACGGCATGCTGGCTGTGGCAAGCCGAGCAGAGGTAGCGATGCCACCACGGGCCCCGGTGGGCGCCGACGGTGAAGGCGTCCCGGTTGTGGCTGCCACGTCCGTCGCGGCGGGTGTCGCAAGACGACGATGCTTGTGTGGCGTCGCAGACGCGGCCGCGTTTGGCGCCGCGCGGCGGGTCGGCCGCGACGAGGCGGGAGTGGAAGAGGAACAAGCTGGTCCAGGTACAGCCGCCGCCGCTGCCGCTGACGCCGCAGCGGCGCGACCGCGGGGTGGGCGCGACGGCATCGCGTCGGCGCAGCCCGGTGGAGAAGGGAGCAGGGCACTGCAAACGGAGGCCGACCCAACGGATGAAAGCTGACGCAGGGGCTACCCGGTGACCAGTCGGTGGCGGTCTAACGAAACGCACGACGATGAATGGTCCAGTCCGGCGGCAGCGCTTAAGGCGGTCCAGTCCTCTGCCTGATCGTCGGCCACCCGCGACAGCGTCGTTCCACGAGCTGCGCCTCGCATCTGCGGGAGCCGTGTCCAGGCGCCCCAGAGGGAATGGAACCGACATAACTGTCGCACTGAGGGCATACCTCAAGGGCCCTTCGCCGTTCCGGCATCGGGGACGGGTCGGTCATCCACGTCACCGACCGACACTCAAACGACGAGCGCCCCGCGGACAGAAACGGCGTGCCAGTGCAGGAGACACGGCGACGGGGTGCCGACGGACACGACCGCACCCCCCCTGGCAGCGACCACGTGCTGCTGCTGTGGCGCCAGCAGCGCGGAGCGGGCACCAGCCGCAACAGCCATCAGGGCGTCTGTCGCCGCCGCCGGCGGCTGCCATGGCCACCACGCCGCCACGATCCACCGCTCGCCGCTGCAATTGACGACGCGGTGGAGTGCGGGCCGGCCAGCACTCGCGCGGACAGCGGTGGGGACTGCTTGCCGGGCACGTCCAGGCCTGACACTCAACCGACGACCACCCCGCGGGAAGAAACAGCGCGCCAGTGCAGGAGGCACGGCGACGGTCTGTCGACGGCCGCGACTGCGCCCCCCTTGGCATCGACCAGATGCTGCTGCTGTGGCGCCCGCTGCACGAAACGGTCACGAGCCGCAACAGCCGTCGGGGCGTCCGTCACCGCCACCGGCGACTGCCAAGGCCACCACGCCGCCGCCATCCACCGCTGGCCGCTGCAATTGACGACGCGGCGGGGTGGGGGCTTGCCAGCACTCGCGCGGACAGCGGCGGGGACTGCGTGCCGGGCACGTCCAGTCCTGACACTCAACCGACGACCACCCCGCGGGAAGCAACCGCGCGCCCGTGCAGGAGGCATGGAGACGGGGATCCCACCGCCACGACCGCTTCGCCTGCAGAACGTCCGGGTGCTGCTGCACCCCCGCCCGCAGCGCCGGCGACCGCCACAGGTACCACGCCGTTCCCATCCAGCTCTCACTGCTCCAAGTGACGAAATTGCTCTGTGGGCCGGCCGACAGCCGCACGCACGGCGGCCGGGAACTGATCCTAGCAACGTCGTCCGGGCGTACCGCTGCGGGAGCCACGGTGCGAGGCGCTCGGTCGCCTTCAAAGCCGAAGCAGGGCAAGCAAGACGGTGCTCTGTGCGTACCCGGCATGATGATCGTGTTGCCGCCCCAATTCTTGTGTCAGCCGGGGAGAACCGCCGGCACCCGCGGCCTGCCGTCCCGCTGCTGCTTTGCGACGTGCCTCAACCGCCGCTGCGACGGCAGCGCGGCCCCGAAACGATTGGCCGACAAGCGCCACGTATGATGGCCTGTCGAATGAAGCGACGCTCTGCCATAGAATTTGCTCATGACTCGAGTCCAGTATTGCTCTTGCGTGGCGGAATTTCGTCAGCCTGACTGAATTGGAACGAGCAGAGACGCAAGCCAGGAGCTGGAAACGGCCACAGGCGAGTACCACGATGGGGCAAGAAGGGTGTGCCAGTGCATCACACGTTCCAAGTGTGCGCAGTCATCGTACCTGCTCACAGTACGATTCCAAATCACATTCCGTCAGGTTGTACTTGATTCACAAATACAATTCGGATTTCGTCGACGTGTATCTCGGCACCCGCGACCACACCATCGAGGTGCGTCTCGCGCCCGCCTCGGGCGCGCGGTGGCATTGCGCTTCCCGCTCTCCCGCTGCCTTTCCTCGGCGCCCCCGGCGCGGTGCGGGTTCGCCACGCCACCACCCCCCCCCTATTGGCTCGTCGAAGCTTTCGGCCAGCACCGTGACCGCCCCCACGTGCTCCGACGGCGTTGCGGTCGGCGATGACCCCCCCCGTGTTGTCCTTTGTGTACGCTGCTCTGTGCGGTGCCGCCGGCACCCGAAGCTCTGACGGGCTTCGAGGCCTTCCTGTGCACGCAGTGTGGAGATTCCACTGTGCGGGGACGTTGGCGCCGGCACCGGTGGATGTGCATCTGGCTGTTGGTCCAGCCTCGGCACCGTCCCGGCCGCCTGGCTCGTGTCGGCTCAATTCCGCTCGACGACTCCGCGTGGTCCTCACAACCGCACTATCTTTCGCATTGCACTCTCCAAGTGCGCGTAGGCGCCGCCCCGCTCTTCGCGTGCGTTGAGGGCAGAGGGGGAAATCTGTGGTAGTTTTGCTGCGGCAACGGCACTCCCCCTCTCCCGACAGCGTGGATCAGGGAGACGCCGGTTCACCAGCGGGGCGGCGCGTGTGAATGGGGGTGCTTGGATGCGCACGGAGGTCGGACGCTCACGCGCAGCGGGAGAAGCTGGGGGAGCGCAGCCGTGTGTTGGAGACGGGGCGCTGGGGTGCGCACGGCGGGTGAACGGTCGCGCCCAGCGGCACGAGCTGGGAGAGCTCGGCCGCTTCTCGGTGGTGGAGCTCGATGCCTCGAGCGCCTGTTTTCCGCCCGCATCGAAGGGTGCCGGTGGTGCTGACCTCCACTTCCAGAATCGAGACGGCCGTGTCCGCAGAAGTCGCGTCGGACGCCAACTTATCATCACCGAACGTACCGGTTGTAGTGCAAGAAGCCTCAACTCGCCGAAGCACCGAGGGCGTTGCCCAACCGACTGGCGTTCATCTCGACACTGGGGCCCCACCGTCTACCTTAGTCTACTTCGGCGCCGCTACAAGCAGCCAGCCAGGCGCTCGGCGAGAAGCGGAACCCGACGGACGGGACCCATCCTGTGCGGACAATGAAGCCGACGAGTACGTCTTGCCGCCGAGCGGCTCGAGCGGCCACGGTTCCTTCCTCGACTGGGCCAGCGACGGCTCTTCCTGCTTCTCGGACTACTCTGCGGTGCCCGGTGGACAGCTGGCGCTCCTTGACGACGTGCCGTTCCTCAGCAACTTGCATCACGGCGACTCCACCAGCGGCTCTGCGGGCAGCAGCACAACGGACAAAGACGAGTCCATCTCCCCCGTTGGCAACCAATTGGCGGACGGCGGGGGCGCAGCCATGCATCACGACAGCTCCTCCATCTTATTTGCCGACAACGTGGGGTGGGGTCGCGATGACGTCCCGCTCGAACACGAAGATGCATCCATCCTCGACAACCCTCACCCTAGCGAGTCCCGCGCGGCGTCTTCTGACGGCAGTGAAACGGCCAGCGACGACGGCAGTCCGTACGCCAGCGAAGACGACATCTGGTTGTCGACCGACGAGGACAAGGCCTTTGAACCGGTCGGCCTCGCGCCAGTCAGCACGGTGGAAGATTATTGTGCGTTCCTCTTCCTTAGCGGACAGGCCAACATCACCGAAGCTGCGTACAACATCTTTCGAATGTTCTTCAACGCTGAGCGCGCAAATGGGGCAGGGCGGCTGCGGTGCATTACGACCATCCGGCGCAAGGTCGCCCCTGCAATGCGGGAGGCCTGGGGTCTTCCCCTGCAGATAGGCAGCATCCCGGCGACGGACGCGACGGGGGATCCTAAGAGTGTCTACTTCATCCTCCCGAGCACGCACGTCAAGCGTGATGTCTCCTTCCGCGGCACGTATGACCTGTTCTTTGCCGCCCTGGGGCCCGACGCTGATGGCACTCTGGAGCCCGAATACTACCACTCGATGATGCACTTGAAGCGGAAGATGGTGACTTGCCCACTCCAGCAGCCGCACTTCAACTTTGACGGCAACACGTGGACGGTCGGCGGCCTCGTCAACACTTTATTGACGGGGGGCACGTACCTGGAAGGGCTGGTCATCGGCAAACCCGAGTACGCGTCGGCAGAGGCTGGCCTGCATGCCGACTCCAACGTTCGCGCGGGTGACTTCGTCGTGCCGTGCTACGCCGACGGCCTCCTCGTAGGGCGCATTGTGTCCCCGCACTGGTTGACCAATTTTGCCGCCCGGATCTCGTGGTGTCCCGTAGCGGATCGTAGTAGCGTGGTCGAGGCCCTGGAGCCAGCGCCGTATGACGGCCCTCGGGTCGAGCCGACGAACGGGGCGGCCGAGACGCTGCCGATGGGCGGCATCACGGGGATGGATGCCAAAGGCAACAAGTGGTTGCGGCTGGCCATCTGCCCCTTTATGAACTACTGCACCGTGAGGCAGGGCAATAGCACCTCCACGGGTACGGTCGCCTTTGCGTACCCTGGATGGCGTTATCGGGACAAAGCTAGCCGACACGCGGTACGCTACATTGGCGTGTCGCCTGCAGGCTTGTGCTCTGACGACATTTTGCGGCTCATCCAGGACGACTTGCGGGAGGGCACTACGGTGGGCTGGATGGGTGAAGACCCGGACGGGGCCAAGGTACGCATCCTTGTCGACGTGAGCTTCTTTGTGGGCGATTACGTGCAAGTGGCCAAGTCCAGCAACATGCGGAGTGTCTGTGCCGACGCACCATGCCCGCTTTGTGCTTACCGCAAGCAGAAGGAGGCCGGCAGCCAGTACGCTGGCGTGGGTGATTGTACCGATGCCTCTCTGGCGCGCACTACAGCTCGGACGCTGTCTGTTCTTTCGGCCTTGAGCGTATTAGACAAGGAAGATTGACGTTGTGCGGGGGGGCGGCCTGCTGTAGGAGAAGATTGTCTCTTTTGTGATTGTGCCGTTCGCCATTGCGCCGTGGTGCCGTGGGGCGTGGGCGACGCTTTCTGCCAGGCACTATTTTCGCATGCAACGAGACGCAGCGGGACGGCGGTGCTTGCAGATGCCCAGTCGACGGGCGCCGGTGAGAGGCGCCGCGGCGGCTGTGCAAAGAGGGCCCCATTTGATCCCCAACGGGACGCACTAGTGCATTGGGAATGGAGCTTGGAACTGGGTGGGCAGAGACCCGGTGATAACAGTCGGCGTCGTTGGTCAAGACCGGTATGAGCAGATAAAACGGACCATATCAAACAAATCTGCTCATGCATATGTACTCTCAAAGCAGCAAGGCCGTCACATCCCCCCCATCACCCTGTACGACGCTAATTGGCACGACCACAGACACCTTGCCAGACACCAAGTCACCGAGGTCCTCCAACTGCCACTTAGACGACCGGCTCTCTTTCCACGTCAATGCCCCCGACGAGACGAGCAGGTCGTCGGGCAGTTCCGTGACGGCCACGGAGCTCTTTACGAGCGGGTTGACAAAGCACTTTCGCCTTGGGTCGTACTCCTCGGACTGCCGGCTGGCGACCGTCGCCGTCTCGACGCCCCTGGATACCACGTAAACAATCTTGCCCTCCTCTGTTGTGCAATGCTCCATCAGGATGCGAGTCGTTTTGGACCCGTCTTGGCGCTTGAAGACGCGGCTCTGCACAGCTTCCACCATGGAGGGGTTCATACGCATCGCGTGGTACATGCTCGCTCGGTCAGGGAGCTTGACCGTGCGCACGCTCAGGGCCTGCTTGCGGTAGTGGGAGCACGCCACCTCCGTCATTGCGACGAATTGCACCACCGCGCGCAGGACGGCCTCGACCTCCACCACCATTGTGGTCTTGGGTTTGTGCCCCACAGATCTTCGCACAGGGGGGCAGGCACGCGCCTTCTCCAGCAATCGGCTCCTTAAGGATCCTTGAAGCGCCTTGCCAAGCACAAACTCTTCCTGCTTCACGGCTGCTTGTAGCGCGTTCAAGCCGGTGACCGACGCACGCGCCACCGTGAGCTCCTCCTCCAGCGCGGAGATCTTCGCCTGCATCTGGGGAAGAACCGTTCGCCACGAGGCCAGTTGGACCATGTCCCGCTGCATGCGGTCCATTTCACCGACGGTGATGCCGCGGCGCGCCCGCTTCCTTGGGACGACTGCGTCGGGAGCCTCTTTCACGTCGTTCACCGCAGCCATCACGGGAAGTGCAGCTGCCATTGCAGTCCCCTCACACGACCGCAGAGGTACAGAACAAGTTCCGCGCCAAGGCGCAGGTGAGAGGAGGTTGTGCTTCAACGGGCATGCAATGGCCGGTCGGGGGGTACGATGACGGGGGGTACGTCACCAGTAGGGATACAGTGGCCCGGAGGAAGCCGAAGCCCAGTGAAGGTAGCAATGAACGTGCGGCACAGCGGGAACGAAGGGGATCGGGAACGGTCATGAAAGTAAAGTGGGGCTGCAAGCAAGCGGCGCGTCTGCCCCTTGAACGAGAGCTGGGACGCCGGTGCTTGGGCGACCGGGTGCTGCGCGTACCACCCTGCGACAATGCCTGGCAACTAGCCCAACACGGGCGGAAGTGCAGACCTCCCGTCCACCGTGTGGCCGGCCGCGGCGGCTCCGTCTGCCCCGGTTGCAGCGTCACAAATGGGAATAGCGTCGGCAGCACTCGCGCCTGAGGGGGTACGAGACGCGGGGGACAGGGTGGCGGTCTGGGGCGGGCCGGCAGCGACGTCACGGCGCGGAGGGGTGGTCGGACGGCCGTTGTCCCTCGGAGGCGCAATGAAGAACACCCATTTGCCCCCACGGAGGCACCGCAACCCCGCACCCCCCCATCCTCGTGCATCGCCACAATGGTCACACGGAGTCGACGTGGGCTGCCTGGCACGGCAAGCATCACGCACGCTCCGATAGTCGGGCGGCCGGCGCAGCGACGGAATGGACAAAACGGCAACGCGCCGCGTCCAGACGCGGAGAGCTTTCCAGGTGCAACCTGTGGGCGGACCCAACCGTGAGTGCAGGCACGGAGTCCTCGCACGCGTGTCCTCCAGGGTAGGTGCCAAAGGCGCAGCTTGGGTCAATCACACGGTGCATTCGACACATGAACCAATCACTGAGGTCCCTTGGCGCTCTGTGAATTGGATCAGCACAGAGTGGTTCGAATCGATAGGAGCAGCCCCCGACGTGCTCTGGGCGAGCTGGTGGCAGTCCGCAGCCAGGAGCCCTCCCACGCCGTGGACTGGCCAGCGACGAGGCGTCACTGCTCCCACAGTCGCTGACGTCCCCCTCTCCCTCCCTCACCCCCTGCCCCCCCTGCCCCTCGGTGCCCGCAGCGGCCTTCCAGTTGAGTGCGGTTAGAACCCGGACGCCGTTCGCAGAGCGGTCGGCCGCGTCAGCTGTGACAGCAGCATCCCGGTCGCCGACGCGCCGACCGGCCGCGCGCCCTCGACCACCCGCCACCCGCCGCCGGTGCCAGAACCGGCGTCACAACCACCACTCCGTTTTGAAGGGCTCTATTAGACGGCGTCGGGCAGCCGTCCACGCGTTTTGCGGCCGTCCCCTACGGGCGGGCTCGCAGGCTGGGCCATGGCTTGTGACCAGCCGGCCGCGTCGTCTTCGGTGGGGACGGGTGCGGCACCATCTGCGCGGCCGCGTCGTCCGGTGGGGGTGGATCACACGTCCAAGTACGTCAACAACGGCCTCAAGTCGCTCGGCATCAACACTAATGGCGCGTCCAGTGTCTTCCACGAGTGGGCGCTCGCCTTCCCTGAAGGCATGTTTGATGGCCACCGCAGTGTCATGCCGTCGCCCGACCACCCCTTTTTTATGGGGCTCACGCGGTGCGTAGTGTGGGCTTTTTACGCCATGCTGCCGGCCGGCATGCGCTTGGCCGCCGAGGTGTCCCTTAGGGACGCATTGTCGCGGGCGCGCCTGAACCGAACACGCGTTTACAATGTCGACAAGAGCAAACCATACACCGGCAACAAGATCTCGGAGTGGGCGGCGGTGTTGGCGGCGGCACCGCTGGCGTTTGCCCGCGTGCTGCCAACTGCCACCATGTCAGCTGCGATGGGTGTCGTCATGGGCGTCCTCAAGAAAACGCAGACCCTGGTCGGGGCCATCTACGCCTACCCGCGGGTCGACCTGGACGGCGCTGACGCGTGCCGTGCACGCACTACGCACGCCGCTCTGCTGTTGCTCGCCGACGACTTCATATCAGCCGTCGCGGCGGCGTGCCTGCGTCCGGATTGCGTGGAGCTGGCAAAGCTGATTGACGTCCCCAACCTCCACCGGATGCGCGAGGTGGTTGCCTTCTCTGTCCCCGCTTTGGCGCACGTGCGTCACACGGTGGAGTTGGCCTTTGAGAGCTCACACCAGCCGCTCAAGCGGGCAATGGTGCGGGGCAACGGGCACGACGACGCCAAGCGGGCGATGATGCGGGTGGTGAAAGGGGAGCTGGCGTCCCGCCTACGCATGGAACCAGCACGCTTTGGCATCCCCGACGACTGGACGGCGCATGCTGGCGTCAATGAGGCGCTGAAAAATTCCATGCCGCTGTGGAGCGAGAGCTCTGCTCCCTGGCGTTTGACCGGCGCCACCGTGCTGCTTGCGAACGTGCCGCAGCAGGCCAAGGACGTGGCTGCTTCATCCACTCGTGTGGGAGCGACTCTACGCTGGCGGGTGCGAGCGACTCGAGGCAACGACGATTGGGTGGGTGTGGGCGACTCGGTGGCTGTACTGGTCACGTCCGAGGCCCACTCCCGGAGGCAGTTTGTCGACTGCTCGCGAACACTTGGCGCGTCCGGCACCACTGTGGCCTACTTTCGCGTGGTGAGGTTCGCCTCAAGCGACAGTGGTCACACCTTTTCCATTGTCAACCCGTACGGCCCTGCCGATGACTAGGGCTGCCGCGTCGTGCGGCATTGGCGCTTCCAGTACATGCCGCTGGTGGCCTCGGCGCGCCGCGCTTGGGTTGTGCACGACTGCGACGAGTGCAAGCCGAATGAGAACCGCCGCATGGCCCACTCGGCTGCTAACCGGTGGGTCATCCTGCAGCGCCCTCGAAGCGGATGAGTTTGTGCCGTGGTGTGTATGCTTGGTTTGAATTGCAGAGCTGACGGTTCGCGTGGTCTGTGTTGGTGCATCACTTGTTCTCAGTGGTGTGCGTACACGTATGTTTGTACGGCTACCTTCTATCACCATATGTTCAAACGTGGGATTGTTTCCTTGCCGCCCCTTCTCGGACACGTCCTTCTTGTGCCAAGTCATCATACGGCTTCTTCGTGCTATCACCGGCGCCCTGTCTT
>Ga0114956_1003389_pt1 | contig 12322 bp, 8 predicted proteins | sample MaitaG_FD_87304 | JGI IMG/M metagenome (GOLD analysis project Ga0114956, IMG submission 87304) | Marine algal microbial communities from Maine, USA - Maine_Asex2 metaG | ecosystem: Host-associated > Algae > Red algae > Unclassified | place: Maine, USA | collected 2015-01-05 | reverse complement strand
CTATCAAGATTAGACTATGACTGAGTGTTTTTTGATTCATCAAAAATACAAGAGACTAGATGTCTCTTGTAAAGGAAGGACCTGAGACCTCCGTGTCTCAGCTAGCAATAACTTTAGTAGTACTTGTGAATGGTAAAAGAGAACTATCAAGATTAGACTATGACTAAGTGTTTTTTGATTCATCAAAAATACAAGAGACTAGATGTCTCTTGTAAAGGAAGGACCTGAGACATCCGTGTCTCAGCTAGCAATAACTTTAGTAGTACTTGTGAACGGTAAAAGAGAGCTATCAAGATTAGACTGAATTCTTCCTCCCCCGTACCCCCTCCAAAGGGGGACAAGTAAAAGAAAGCTTGTGATTTTTAAAATAAGGCCATTAGAACATGAGGGATTAAGTGAACTAGGCTTCCTCCCCGTACCCTCTCCAAATGGAGACAGGTAGGTAGCCTGAAGTAAAAAGGAATCAATATGTCATTTTTTAAAACGATAAATGCAATGAAATGAAAGTAATGATCGGTGTGGCTACTGCCCAAGCAAGTGTACTTTATATTCCTGCTATAAAATTTAAGGTTGATAAATATATTAGCATCAATACAGATGGAGCCTTAAAACGTAAATGGGTAGGCGGACTTAAGCAATGTATTGAAGATGCAAGTATAGAATATGAGCAAATTGACTTAAAAGAACACCATGAAGAAAATTATGCAGACTTAGTGTCCAAGCTAGAAGAAAAATTGATTATAAAAACAAAAAATGAATCTACAGTATCTATAGAGAATGGAAACGAATTGATATTTAATATCGGGGGTGGACAAAAAAACCATATACTTGCACTGATTGAGATTGCAAGAAAATTACATAAAGAATATAAGGTAACCGTTGTGTATGCTAATGCTTCATCAGGAAATATAATCCAATATAACTTTGGTGAAGATGGATATTTGAAATCTTTGGACAGGAAAAAACATCCGGTGCTTTCAAATCAAATATCTGAAAAAATTGAAAGTACCTTGATGTTGTACGGATTCGAAAAAATACCAAAGTCCGAAAAAGATGAAGAACTAACACTTTATGATAGTCACATTTTATCAAATCAATCTAATATCGAAACAATCCAAGATCTATTCCATTTAAAGGATTTTAGAGCTTTTAGATACCAATTAAATATGGAATCTAATGAATTCAGTCTTTCCAATAAGGGTGATGAAGATTTAGATTTAATGATTTATAAGAACTTTCATGATGTGGTAAAGAAGAAAGCTAAGCAACTAATAGAAGATGCATTTGAAAGTAAATTTAACTCTAACCAAACGAGTAAGTCACATCTCCTCAAATATTCTGTAGTAAAAGATTGGTTGAAAAATGTCCCACCAATTATAGGACTGAAGGCAGATAAGGAGCCTAAAGATTTTCTTAGAGCTATTAAGCAAGCTACTGAAATTTCAGAAACTGAGTTTCGAGAAAAGCTAGAGCCTACATTATTGTTTTTAGAGGAAAACAAAATTTCATTCCATATTCCTGAAAAGGGTAGTTTAAGGGAATATTATAAAGGGATAGTAAACAATGGAATGAAAATTAAAGATGCCAAATATTTTGAAAATGTCATAATTCAGAATGTATTTGATTTTATGAACTCTACGGATATAAGCGAAATCAATCAGATTTACTCCAACATAAAATTAAAGAATAAAAAAATTTCACCAAACATAGAAAATGCGGAACACGATATCCTTATACATACCAAAAATTTAGCACTTATATCTCTAGATGCAAAGAGTTTTAGCTATTCAAAAAAGGAATTTGATAGTAAAATAAAAAATCTAAAAGATGCCGGCGGAAGGACCATTCGCTTGGAATTTGTACTTCCTTTTGAGCCAATGGACGTAGATGATATAATGCCAGATAATATTAAGTCATTACCTTTTGATTATAAGAGCAAAGGGATGATTTTTTATGCATTTGCACCTGAATTTGAAAAGACAACAAGAAAAGATGATTTTACTCTCTATAAGTTTAAGCTCAATGGATCTCTAGTTTACTCTACCCATAAGCCACCTATGGAAGAACGCGATTTTGAACACCTAAAAATTCCTTGCTTTAGTAAATTTCTCAAAAAGTATATAAAATGAAAAAGGGAGCCATCTAGACTCCCCTTCATAGCAATCAAAAAACCTATCTACAAAAACATTCTCGCAACAAAAAAGAGACAAAGGGAAGCCCCACTTACAATCAACACTTTCTTGGGAGTGCTCACATCTTTAAACTTAGCCGCTAATTTCTGTTTCCCAGCAGCCATCTCTACAAACTGATCAATCTCATCTACTATCTCTCCCGTATATCTCTTCGGTACCTGATTCAAGGCTGCATTCATCAAAAAGTGTCCTTCACCCTGCAACTCCATCAATAGACTATTCCCGCCTTTTTCATTGATGGCCCTATGCATGTGCTGTGCATCTTCAAAGGAAAATAACTTCAAATATTCTGCCCACAATTCTATCTCATCCCTAAAACGATTATCAAATATTTCCCTATCTAGTTCCCTCAGTCCTCTTGTTATTTCTTTTCCTAAAATTTCAAATACATCATTGTAGGCCTGTCCGACTTCTTGGAGTGGCAAGCCGCCATCATAAGGGACAATAAAGTCTTCATTTCCGTGGACAAACAAAAATTGGGTGTTTTCAAGATTTTCAGGATCAAGTAATTTATAGTCTGTAATTCCCCCTGCGATCGACACAACTCCTTTTACCACATCTTTAATTTCCACCTCATCGTAAGGGCTATTGCAGTCTAGACATCCGTACAATTCATCTAAAATCTGATAGATCTCACTTTCTACATAGTCATTTTCATCCATAAGCACATTTAATAGTGATGAGATGGCTCCGGCAGATTGACCGACCAATACAATCCTGTCTTTGTCAACTCCAAATTCTTTATGATGTGTGGATAGATGCTTGATGAAGGCCGCTTGGTATTGTGTCGCTCTCCACATAGCACCTCTAATATCAAAGGGTAGAAAGTATCTTAAGTACTCAATATTAAAGACACTGTAGCCCTTTGATGCTAATTTAGTGGCTAAGTAATCGCTGTCATATCGGGTCCCAAACCACTCAAGATATCCTCCGCCATGCATCAATACTATGGCAATCTTTGCTTTTTCATTTCTTTCAATGGGTTCATACCAGTCGTATAAATTATCTTTTTTATCTTCTTGGATAAGACTTGATATTCCAAATTTTCATTAATAATGAAGTTGGGGTTACTTGCAAGTAGGGTAGCACATAGTGCCATCAGGTAAAATGTTATTAAATTTTTCATAGGTTTAGGTTTTATATGGTTAAGCTTAAGGTTTTTAAATCATTCTTCAATTTGGCTATTTCTGCATCTATGAATTCCTGTTTCAGTTCATCATAGAATTCAGGCAATTGTTCTTTAATAAAATCATCATTTTGTAAGATTTCGGTAGTATACTTTTGCAAATATTCATTGATGGCTTGCAGGCTTTGTAATCTTTTTTCTGCTTTTTGCTTCATTACTTTTAAGGCTATGTCAAGATGATTTACCTTCAGACTGGCATTCAAGTTATTCTCATTCTTTTTCAACTCTGCCATCTTCAATGCAGACTCATGTCTCAACTGTGCTTCTTTCTCGTTGAACTCAAATGCCAAGCGCTGATTGATAAGGTCCTCTTCTTTCTTACCAGCTTTTCGATATTCTTCCAAATTTTGATTGTAGGAAGTTTTTAAAATGATCACGATCAATTCAAACCCAAGAATGACAAGATGCACAGCCAAGTAAAGGATTTTTTCAGAAATGCTCGCCGTAGGCCCAAACACATACTTATGGATGGCTGCTGTAGTTTCTATAAGGTCATAGCTATCTTTCTTATTATTCGACTCAATTTCTGCTGACTTCTCATTATTCAAAGCCAGTATACTTTCATCTAATCCATTTACATATGCTTGAAGATCATTGATTCTAGTATTCCATGTGATTGTATCTTTATTGAATCTGCCTTCTAGCTCAATTGCAACCTTCCCTTTTCCGCTGGCTCTCAATCCGTTGCCATCTAGTATCTCGTCATTGATTTCTTCCATTCTGGCGCTTTTTATATCTTCTATGGAGTCAATGGTTGTGAGTAGTCTGATTCGATGATCTTGTAGCGGGGCAATTTGACCATGATAATATGTGTCGACCGCTCTATTCTCATCTTTTGTTTGCTGTCTGTAATACTCTTTTGCCACCTGATCGAAAATATCTGTTTCCAATGAAAATGAAGTTATGATGGAAATTCCTATAGCGATCAGCAGTCGAAATACATAGCTTAGTTTACTATTGTTTGGTCTCAACATGGTGCGGTCCATCAAAAAGACAATTGGTAACCAGATACAAAAAATCACCCAAAAATGTTGTCCTTCAAAACAAAACTGTGACATGGCTCTACCCACTAAAATGGCTGAAAATCCCGCGGCAATGATCATGGTTATGATGATGCCAATGATGTTGATTTGCGTGTCGGTGGTTGTATTATCGAGGTTGCTTTTGCTAAAACCACCAAGTGATGATAAGATGTTTTTGATTGCGTTATTCATAGTTTGTGAATTTGGTGATTGGCAGTCTTACAACTGCCAACCTTTGGTTAAGTAATGTTTAAACTGCTGTTCTGATAGTTGCTGAAAACTGTGTCACGAGGTATTCGTAGTCCTTGTAGTATTGCTCTTTGAGCAGGTTCGATTGCATCATGATCATCTTCTGCACTCCTTCCGATCTTCCTTGCATATCTTTCTCCTTCTTCTCGATCATATCAAGGAAATCATAATTCAGCTCCTCCACTTTGTCAATAAATTTGTTTTGAATTTGCTTGAAGTGAAGTCCTATGAAATTCTCGACATTGATACCTGATACCTGTAGAACCTTATCTACAAATTGCTTTGTATGAATGATGGATGCCTTTGCAAGGATTTCGAAAGTCTGATTCCGTTGATTCATGAGGATGGTTACTCCTTTGGATTCAGATTCCTGATACTTTCTTACGGTTTCCTTGTCATCTTTGGACATAAACATCCTTTTCATAACATTGCCATGAATGGCATTTAACTTTTCTACATGAATGGCTAGATTCGATTTCTGATCGGGTAAATTTCTAGCATTTGATGTGACTGCGGTGAGAACATTTTGGATGGCTTTGTCCTCTTTGCCATTAAAATCAGCGTTTGACATGTTGTCAATCTGATCTATTTTTAGATTATTCATCTGTGATAAAGTTTTTAATTGCTGAACAAAATCGTTCTGATTTGTTGCTTTACAATTCAAACTTTATCTGTGAAAAAGAGAAAGAATTTTAGAATACTTTATCTCTTTCATAACTAGTAACCAAGTTATCTTAGAAAATGTTCCTTACCTGTAAATAAATTTTTGATTCTCTGATCATGTATCGTAATTCAGAAACTCAAAATGCAAATTCCTAAACTAAAAAAACCAACAACCGACAACCAAATTCCTCACCTAACTCACCTTCGTTATAACACTCAAAAATTCCTGCTTCCTACGTCGAGCCAACGGTATGGTAGAGCCATCGGCCATGGTGATTGTTCCATCTTTGTAGTATTTGGTTATGAAGTTTAGGTTGATAAGGTGGGATTTATGGGCGGTGTAGAAGCCATACATTGAGAGCAATTTGGTAAATTCACCAAGGTTGTAGGAGCTTATAATGGGAGCTCTATCTTTACTGATGACTTTTGTGCATTTTACGACCCCTTCACAACGGATGATTTGGTTGATAGAAATAAAATCTATGCCGTCCATGGTGGGAACGCCTAATTTTTTATCTTGATTAGTCGCAAGATTTTGAATTAAAATTCGGTTGTGTTCGGAAGATTTTTTTTGCTTAATTCTTTCAATCGCAAAATTGATAGCAGTTTCTAATTCGTCAATATTGATCGGTTTTAGAATATAGCCTGTGGCAGAAAATTTAAAAGCATTGATGGCAAACTCATCGTGACCGGTTACAAAGATTATTTCATAATGTAAGGAGTTTAGAGATTGGAGAACATCGAAACCATTGAGGAAAGGCATTTCGATATCCAAGAATATAATATCAGGATTGCTTGATTCTATTAGATTTTTAGCTTCTTTTGGATCTGTGACCATGTCAATTATCTCAATGTCTTTGTCCAATTCGAGGATTAAGGATTGGAGTACCTGACAGGCTTTGTTTTCGTCGTCTATTATAATGGCTTTAGTCATGATTATTTTGGTTGGGAAAATTTTAGGATTACTTTTGTGCCGGTTGCATTGCCTTGCTCATCTTTTTTGTCCTCATACTTTAGTTCGATATTACGATGACCCGTTTTTTTCAAAAGTTCGACTCGCTCATTGATCATTTGAGTGGCTCTGGATTTGTGTAAAGTAATTTTATTTTCTTTAATTTCTTTTGCTTTCTCTCTGCCGATACCGTTATCTTCTATTACACACAAAATGTGATCATCTTCTTTGGTAAATATAATCTGGATATATCCCTTTCCATTTTCTTTATGGTTGACGCCATGTATTATTGAGTTTTCTATAAATGGCTGTAAAAGCATAGAAGGAATAGTATCTTCAAGTTGATGTAATTTATCATCCACCTGCACATTGTAATCAAATTTATTTTCATATCGGAGTTGCTCTAATTCAAGGTAAAGGTTGATTTGTCTGAGGGTCCTTTCCAGGTTTACTTCTTTTGATTTTGACGCATCTAAAAACAATCGCATCAGTTTGGCAAACTTAGATAAGTACTTTCCGGCTAATTTCTTTTCGTTCGTAAGGATGTAGTATTGTATAGCTCCAAGTGAATTAAAAATAAAGTGAGGATTCATTTGTGACCTTAGGGCCTCTAATTCTACCTCTGAAATTCTCTTATTGATGGCGGTCTTTTCTTCTTCTTTTTTACGATTCAAAGAGATCAAATAGGACGATAGGAGATAAGCCATTATTGAAATTGCACCAATAAATAATACTGCTCTAAATAGAAGGTACCGATCCCTATGTATAGAAAGTGAGGCAATAGAAAATAGTTTATTATTGAGTCTAGATCTAATTTTAATTTGTAAATCTCCAACTTTTGGTTCTTGTACAAATATTCGATTATTTGTAAAAGAATATTTGGTATCTTCAGGGCTGATTTCTACAGTATATAATTTAGATAAGTTATTCCTTCCTTTCATTGGCCCTTGGAGATCCAAAGTAACTTCTATAGAATCTGGAATCCCGATAATTTCATTCGTTTGAATATCAAGATCACTTCTAATGTAGTCTTTGAAATAATTCACTTTTTTTCTAAAGAAAGGAGACCTTGTTGTGTCGGATAAAATGTAATCTGGATCTATTCGAGTCACACCATTAATGCTACCAAAATAAAGGTACTCATGGTCTTGTGCTAAAGAGCCTGTATTGAATTCATTACTAGACAGACCGTCATATGTGTTTATATAATATATTGGTTCAAAATTATTATTCAATATGGAAATACCATTAAAAGTACTTATCCAGTAATTTCCATTTTGGTCTTGTAATATGCCTGCAACCTCATTGTTTTCAAGGCAACAATTCTTATCTAAGATCTTTATCAGTTTATCATTTTCAAAAACATAGACACCACTGCCGTGTGAACTTACAAAGACATACTGATCTAATTTTTGGATATATTCTGCATTTGGAAATTGATATAGTAGGTTCTCCTTTAGGCTGCTTAGATCTTTGATAATTATCCCTTTATCGCCAGCAATCCATAACTCATTATCTATCTTTAAAGCATGATTTATTTCTTGATTGTTAAAACTTAAGTCATAGGTGAGGCTATCTTTTGCGATATCATATACTGCAAATTTGCCTGTCCGATCTTCTCTTCCTGTCAGGTAAAGTAAGTTGTTTTGATCGACCGTAATTTTTAGAATTATAAAAGGATATTTCCGAATGACGGACTTTTTTGTTTGCAAATCGTATTTGATCAAGTTAGAAGTTCTGTCTTTGCTGAAAGTAGATAACCACAAACAGTTATTTATTTTATCCATTTTTACCTGTAGTAATCCAAATGAAAAAATCGGATCTTTGCCTATATCCTCTAATTCTCCGCCAATCGTATATTTTAAAAAGACACCACCTTCCCTTACCAGATACATATTTCCTTCATCGTCTGCAGCAATGTCTCTAATTATATTTCCAAAGTGACTTGGAGGAGTATTCGGGCGAGCGTATATATTTTTTATCCCACCTGAATTAAAGGTTAATTGATAAAAGCCATTATAACTAGCAAGCAGCATCGATTCATTTATATTTTCAGTATACACATCGATGAGTGTATTTTTGATGTCTAAAAGACTAGAATAATCATTTTGGTTTCCAGCTTTATCTTGTACCAGAATTTTAGATATGTAACGATAAGCATCATCGGCAAGACCGTAAATTGTACTACCCGATTTGTCTTGAGAGATAAAACCTAAATTATAATCAATATTTAAAGTATCTATCTTTTTTGATTTATTTAAATGGTAAACTCCTTGTTTGAATGGGAAGCTAAATGTAATTCCATCTCCAATATCAGAAATTAACGGTACATATCTATACTTTGCATTACTTAAATTTTCGCCGAAAGTAAGGTTGTTATCATCTTTACGGAAAGTCATAATTTCAGTATTATTAATCCAACAAATACCTTCATCATAACTTAACCAATCAAAGATTTCTTCTTCAGAATAAATTGAATCTATCAATGTTGGGTCTGCTGGATTTTTGTAGAAATAGGTATAATTATCTTTGCAAGTTGAAAAATAATTATGGGATTCTTCGTTCTTAGAAAATGTTGATACTCGACCAATAACTTTCGAAGTATCGATTTCTTGTACTTTTGGAATTGATCTAAAATCCTTATATTCTAAAATTTTATGATCTGCCGTAGTAAGAAATATGCTGGTAGAATCAGAATACATCCTAATAATGTAATTGACTTTAGGAAAATCAATTTTATGGATAAAATTCTGGCCATCGAATATTTGTACACCATCTTTGAGCAATAACCAATAATATCTATTTTCATCCATCTCAATTTGAAGGATAATTCTACTTTGTAATCCATCTGCTAACTCATAGAACTGGTGGTTGGCCAATTCGATTTCTTGTGCATTCAATGCATATATTGAAATTAGAAAAAACCATATTGAGATAAAATGCTTCAAGGTATATAGATTCAATCTTAAGATAACTAAGTTAAAGTTTTTGATTGAATAATTTTATCAAAAAAGAAGCCCTTTCTTCTTAGTTTGGTTCATGGGAGAAACAGGCTTTTTTGATATGGTTAAAATTTTGCATGATTCATTAGTGTCAACTCACGCAGTTGTCCTAATGAAATGTTGTGAGTAATGATTGGAAGTGTTCTATAAATAGAAGTATCCTTACAAAGATTGCCCCAAATGTAAGCGACTTACATAGCTATTTCAAAGTGTATTAGATTATCGGTCTAGCTTGTTTATTGAGCGGTCGAATTCCTTTATTAATCGGGGCTCGTTATTCGTATCTCGAATCTCTAATTTAGTACTTCTCGACGTATTTCGTTACTTGAGGTTTAGTTTTAATTTTTTTCTTACTTATACCAGCGAACAACGAACAACGAACAACGAACAACGAGCAACGAACAACGAACAACGAACAACGAGCAACGAGCAACGAGCAACGAGCAACGAGCAACGAGCAACGAACAACTAGCAACGAAGAACGATCCTAAATAAACTCCGCATCCATCGGTAACACTTCTAATTTTCTTTCATCTATCGAGAATTGATCTCCATTGACAAGAATATGGACAATTAAGTTCGCTATGGACATTGGAGTGTCTTCAGATAATTCGCTGAAATTATTGTGTGTCAGTTTTGAAGGGTCAAATATCATCACCATGCCAGATCCAATAACTTTGAACTGATTGCAGGTTTTTATTATTAATCCTGTGTCTTCGGCTAATCCTACTCCTAATAAATGTGGAAATTGAGCAATCGCCTCAGCTACTCTACCAAATCGCCCACGCATTACAAAATGAGAGTCAATGATCAGATTAGGCACAAAACCAAGGCCTTTGTACATGTTTACTGCCCCTTTGACCATAGAATATGCACTACTGCCACCAGCAATCATTTCTTGAGACATCATCATAGCTCCTGCACTTGTTCCTGCTATGACGATGGGCTCTTCGATCAGACGCTTATGCAATAATTTATGTAAGGACGTATTTCCAATATTATTTGTGATTTTAGATTGATCACCACCAGAAAACATGACGCAATCTGCAGCGGCAATTTTCTCCATAACTTCCTCTTTTTCAGCATCTTCTCTAGATCGTATGTCTAAAACTTCGATGTCAGTGCAACCTAGCTTTGTAAAGGCTTGGATATAGTTTTTTCCTACTTCTTTAGGTATGCTGCTCGCGGTCGGAATAACCTTAATAGACGCATGTATGCCACCACTCTCCTGTACAACATGATAAAGGATACCTTCATGTATATAGTCAAGCGTATACAATTCATCATCATTCTTGCCTTTGTCTTCATTACCCCCAATTGGGATCAAAATTCCTCTAATTTGCATTATTTTTGTATTTCGACTGTAAAACTAAAGATAATTTAGCTCTTTTTAAATTTCAATAATTATATTTAGTCATCTCAAAATAAACCCTTACAATATAACCTCAACCAACTAAACTAAAATTATGGAAATACGGGAAATTAGAGCAATGCAAGGACCAAACTATTGGTCTGTAAGACGCCATAAATTGATTGTTATGACTCTTGATCTTCAAGAATTAGAACAAAGCCCAACCAACAAAATTGATGGATTTTACGAAAGATTGAAAGAAATGTTTCCCGGCATGTATGAGCATCGATGTTCAGTAGGTACTGCCGGCGGCTTTTTTCAAAGGGTACAAGAAGGTACATGGATGGGTCATGTAATCGAGCACATAGCTCTAGAAACACAGAGTCTAGCTGGTATGGAAGTTGGATTTGGAAGGACAAGAGGTTATGGAGAAGAAGGTGTATACCATGTCGTATTTGCCTACACAGAAGCAAAAGTAGGAAGGTATGCAGCTAAATCGGCCGTTCGCATTGCGCAAGCACTGATAGATGGAAAGGAGTATGATTTAGAGGAGGATCTCCAAGATATGAGAGAAATCAGGGAAAAGGAGAGATTAGGACCGAGTACTGGTTCTATCATTAGTGAGGCTATTCAGAGAGGAATTCCATGGATTCGATTGAATCGTTATTCTCTTTGCCAATTAGGCTATGGAGCAAATCAAAAGAGAATTCAAGCGACTGTTACTAGTGAAACAAGCAGTATTGGGGTAGAATTAGCTTGTGATAAGGAGGATACCAAGCATTTATTGGAGCAAGCTGAAGTGCCTGTTCCAAAAGGTGAAATAGTGAGAACTGAACAGGGTTTGAGAGAAGCGATAGATTATATTGGTTATCCAATAGTAATAAAGCCAATCAATGGAAATCACGGTCGTGGAATTACTATTAATATTAAGGATTGGGATTTGGCACTAGAAGCCTTACAGTTAGCAAAAAATGTATCTAGATCTGTTATAGTGGAAAAATACATAACAGGGGATGATTATCGTCTATTGGTGATTGATTATAAGCTAGTAGCCGCTGCCATAAGAACTCCCGCTCACGTTATTGGAGATGGAAAATCTACCATTCAAGAATTGATCGATAAGGTCAATGAAGATCCAAGACGTGGATATGGCCACGAGAAAGTATTGACGATGATTACCGTCAATGAAGTAACCGAAAATATTTTAAAATCTAAAGATTATACGATTGAATCAGTATTGCCAGATGGGGAGACTTTGTATTTGAAGGATACGGCTAACTTGAGTACAGGAGGTACGGCAACAGATGTTACAGATATCGTGCATCCAGATAATGTATTTATGGCTGAGCGAATTGCAAGAGTGATTGGTTTGGATATTTGTGGAATTGATGTTATGACATCGGATATAAGTAAGCCGTTGGAGGTCACTGGAGGGGCCATTCTAGAAGTCAATGCAGGGCCTGGATTTAGAATGCATTTAGCACCCACAAATGGATTGCCTAGGAATGTGGCAGCGCATGTAGTGGATATGCTTTATCCTAATGGGGCTGATTCTAGAATTCCCATTGTTGCCGTGACTGGTACCAATGGTAAAACGACCACAACTCGTCTGATTGCCCATATGGCTAAGATGATGGGACATAAAGTAGGGTATACCACTTCTGACGGAGTTTATATTCAAAATCAATTGTTAATGACAGGAGAT
>Ga0114956_1003388_pt1 | contig 12324 bp, 10 predicted proteins | sample MaitaG_FD_87304 | JGI IMG/M metagenome (GOLD analysis project Ga0114956, IMG submission 87304) | Marine algal microbial communities from Maine, USA - Maine_Asex2 metaG | ecosystem: Host-associated > Algae > Red algae > Unclassified | place: Maine, USA | collected 2015-01-05 | reverse complement strand
TTTTGCGACTGGAAAGCGGGGAGATGGCCGCGGCGAGAATGAGTTTAAGTCAGTGCCACCACGGGGCTTGTCCCGGGCTTGTCCCCGTGAAGCCATGATCCATTTCAGAATCGTCTCCACGCCGCAGACGCCACCACGGGGCTCGTCACCGTGGAGCGATGATCCCCTCGATGCTTGTCGGACAACAGTCCCCGATATTCCGGCGCAGCTGGTATCGGATCATCGCTCCACCGGGGTGAACCCGGGTGGCCTACCTTCGGGGCCGAGCTAAGCTGGGCTGATCATCGCTCCACCGGGACAAGCTTAGGTGGTGGCGTTCGTGGTGACTTGCGCGTTCTTGCTGACGGCTTACGGAGGTCCGGCCGGAATGAATTTGGAGCTACCTTCGCGGGTAAGGCCGCGGCTAAAGCGCTCGAACCGCGTCGATCAACTTGGCTAGACCGGGGTCCGGACTTAGATTGTGGGAACGCTGCAGGAGGTTCAAGGCGGCGGGAATCTCGCGAAGCCGAACCTGTAGCATGCCGTGATGGCGCAGCGCTTCGGCGGCGTGTTCGGGATCGCGGGCGGCCTGCTCAAACAGCAAGGCGGCGGCTTGGGGTTTGCCTTCGGCTTCACGGAACTGGCCGAGGAGGAGCAGCGCTTGGCCATCGAGCGGATTGCGTTCGAGTAAAGACTCGACGCTAGCCACGACCGCGGGACGGACCGGGGTGGCATTCTCGGACGCGAGTTCGCACAGAGCGCGGAGGCGGATGGCGTTCGCGTCCGTCGCCGGGAGGGAGGCGGCGAGCGTGTTGGCCTCGTCCGGCAATCCGACCGCAAGCAAGGCTTCGGCGGCGCTGGCGACTTTCTCGGCGGCGAGCGGCGGGGCAGCGCTGAGCGCGGCGCGGAAGCAGGCGGCGGCTTCTTCCGGGACGGACTGATTGAGATACAAGGAACCCAGAACATGCAGGTTGTCCGCGTCGAGCGCCTTGCGGCGGCGCAGAAATTCGAGATTGGCCAGAGCGCGTTCGGGGTCGAGGTCCAGCAAAGCACGCGCCTCGGCCAACCAGAACGCGGTCCGATCGGGTTCGGCGTCGAGCAGGCGGCGGAAGATCGCGGCGGACGCGCGGTTCTCGCCAAGCGCGGCCAAGCTGTGCGCCTCGCCTTGTTGCCACTGCAATTCGTCCGGCTGGGTGAGTTGCGCCATGCGGTAGGCTTGCAAGGCCGGCTGGGGACGGTCGGCTTGACTGTGGCAGTAGCCGAGAAAGCCGAGGGTGATGCCGTCGCGCGCGCCGAGTTCGACCGCGCGAACGAGGTGCGGAAAAGCCTGGTCGGTTTGTTCGGCACGGAGATGGGCGACCGCGAGATTGCGATGCGCGTCGCGAAAGTTGGGATGCAGTTCGAGCGCCTTTTCGAAGCCGCGCATCGCCGCCGCCGTTTCGCCCTCCTCGAACAGCAGGCCGGCCAAGGTGAATTGCAACACGGCGCTATTGTCGAGTCGAAGATTGTTGCGCAGCAGACGGATCGCGTCGGTGCGGCGGCCGGAGGCGAGATCGGAGGCGACGAGTTGGAGTTCGCCTTGTTCTTCGGGGTCCACCGTGGGTTCGATGCGGGCGTCGACGCCGTAACTCGCGGTGAGCGCTTTGCGGAACGCCAAACTGCTCCACGTTCGGTCGATCGGAAACGGGTCGTCGGCGAAGACGGGAGCTGCGCAGGCGTAGACGAGAGCGAAGAGAATGAAAAAAGAGCGCTTCATGGTTTCAGCACCAAGGGCCAATGGAACACCGCCTGCACCGGCCGACCGCCTTTAGTCGGTTTGGAAAAACGGGCGCGGGCGGCGAACGAACGCGCGGCGGCCTCGAGTTCGGGATGGGCGGGATGGGAACTGTTGATGACCCGATCGACCGACACTTTGCCGCTGGTGCTGATGGTGACCTCCAAGGTGACTCGACCTTCACGAACGCCGCTGCGGCTCAGCTTGGACGGAAAACGAACCGAGGGCCGGTTGAGCAAACGCGGGGTCTGGTCGAGTTCGGAAACTTGAATGCGCGAATCCGCCGGCGCGGAGATCGGGGCCGGCGCGGGAGGGGACGGCGGGGCGGGCGCCATGCGGACCGGAGCGGGGCGCGGCGGAACATACGGCGACGGTGGGGCGATTTGACGCAAAGGTGGTTCGATCCGGGTGGGAGTCGGGGCAAGCGGGCGCGGCGTTGCCGACACAGGAGGCGGAACAACGATCAACGGAACAGGTTTGGGTGGCGTCGGCGGAACGATTTTTACCGGCTCGGGTTTCGGCGGCGCTGGCCGGATGAGATCAAATCGTGGCCGAAGCAACTCGAGTTTGGGGACTTGCGTTGAACGCAAGGGAATCGAAACCGGCACCATTTCGAGTTCGAGCTGCGGCAGTTGAAGGTCGGCGGGCGGGGCGGGCAGCGGCGGGGCGGCCTGGGAAACGGTCGGATCCCGCGCGTCCATCGCCGGTGGTGGCGGAGGTGCGACCGGGATCGGTGGCGCGCTGGCCAGTTCGGTTAGCCGAACCGTCTCCGGCACCAGGTGGTTCGCCGACCACAGCCGCATGCCGATGAGCACACAGGCCAGCGCCAGCGTCGCGATGAGGGCGAGCAGCAGGCGGAGCAGGATGGACGGGCGGGCGTTCACGGCGTGGTTCGTCGTTCGGTTACAGTTCGGTCAGGGTTCGATGGTGGAAACGAAAACGGAGGCGGCGCCCGCGAGTTTGGCCTCGTCGAGCACAGCAACGGTGGACTCGGTCGGCGTCGCGCGATCGGCCTGAATGATGACCGGCATCGTTTTTTGTTCGAGCAGTCGGGTGACCACCGAACGCACCCCGCCCACCCCGACTTCGCGTCCGCCATGGAACACGCGGCCATCGCGGGCGACGCCGATGAGGATGGAATTTTTCTCGAGGTCCTGCTGCGAGGCGGCGCGCGGCTTGTCGAGTTCGAGTCCGGTTTCCTCGACAAAGACGGTGGTGACGATGAAGAAAATAAGCAGGATGAACACCACGTCGATCAGTGGCGAAATATTGATCTCGCTGTTGTCGGGCGCGCGTTCGCCGGCGCCGAACCTGGAAAAACGGCGGCTCACAACCTCTCTCCCTCGATGCGCGCCGCGCGGGTGCGCAGCAGCGTACACACGATGAACGCTGGCACCGCGATGATCAATCCGGCTTGGGTGGTGACCAACGCCTCGGACACGCCGCGCGAGACGACGCCGAGCGGCGCGGACTGCCCCGCCGACATGCCGTCGAAGGTGGCGAACATGCCGCTGACCGTGCCCAGCAATCCGACCAGCGGGGCCACGCCGATTAGGATAAAGGCGAATTCAAAACGGCGGTGTAAGCGGTGCCGGGTGGCTTCGGCTGTTTCGGCTATTTCGGCTGTTTCGGCTGCTTCGGCTTGGGCTGCTTGTGTCGGTTCGGGGCGGTGCGCGGACAGAAAAGCGGTGTGTTGCCAGAGCCCGATGAGGTTCCAGACGATTGCGAAGCCGAGCACCAGCAAGGCGACCAGCACCCAGCCACCGATCGCGAACAGTTCGTCGGCTTCGTGGAGAAAAGCGTTCACGACGGCGTCTCCGTTTGCGTGGCCGGCAAGACGTCGAGGCCGTTGAGAAAGGCGAGGCTGGTCATCTCCATTTCCGAACGCACCGCTTGAACGCGGCGTGACAACCACGCGTGTAGCAACAGCGCCGGAATCGCCACGATGAGTCCGAACTCGGTCGTCACCAAGGCTTCCGAAATACCGCCCGCCAGCGTCTTCGCGTCGCCGGTGCCGTAAAGATTGATCAGGTCAAAGGTGTGGATCATGCCGGTGACCGTGCCCAGCAAACCAAGCAGCGGCGCGGTCGCGGCAGCGATGCGAATGAACGGCAGCCAGCGACCGAGACGAGGCTGCGCCGCGAGATATTCTTCATACAACACTTCCTCGACCGCATCGCGCGAGGGGGCAGGTCCGGCTTGGGTGGAGAGTTCGAGGCCGCGTGCGAGGACGGCGCGGGCCGGGTGTTTTATTTTTCCGACCAGGGCCTTGGCTTGGTCGAACTCGCCGGCGCGCAAATGGCTCAACACCGAACTCACCACCGCCGGACGCACCCGCCGGATCGCGGCGAGTTGCAGCCATTTCAACAAGGCGGCGATCAGGGCGACGGCGGCCAGCAACAGGATCGGGATGATCCACAGCCCGCCCTTTTTGACGTGGGCCAGCAGGCCGCCGCCGGTGGTGGACTCCAGTGCTTCGGCGCCGCCGAGGGTCGGGTCGAACGCGGGCGAAACCGCCTTGCCATCGCGGAGCGCGGCGAGAGCACGAAAGGTTTCCGGCGACTGGCTGCCCGGCACGAGTTCGGCCTCGAGTTTGTGGTTTTCCTTCACCAAGCCGGAACGCGCGGCGTCCTCGCCGAGAAACCATTGCACCGGTCCGGCCTCGATGAAGGTGCCGGCGACGGCGCGTCCCTTGGGGTCGAGCACCTGCCCCGCATGCAGGCGCGGTCCGGGCTTGGTGGTGATCGCGGCGAGGCGGGCGATGGCAAAATCGACCAGCGCCGCGGTGTGGTGTTTGTTAGTTGTGTTGTTTGCCGAACGGTTGTCCGCGGCAAGAAAACGGGGCGCTTCGAGCTCGGCTTCGGCGGGGTGCATGTTGACCCGCAGGGTGTTGCCGAGTTCGTCGAGCAAGGTGTCGATGTAGGCGCCTTCGTCTTTGAGGATCTGCACGCCGGTGGCGAGTTCGGCGGACTCGCTTTGGCGCGCCTCGTGGCCCTGCGCGTCGAGACCGACGCGTACCCGCTTGACGCGGAGTTCGGACGCGAGCGCCGCGGTTTCTTTGGCGAGTGGCGGGCGTTCGGCGGCGATTTGTTGACGCAGACGGGCGAGTTCGGCGAGGACCGTTTTGAGATCGGCTTCGGCCGAACGCGCCGCGTCTTCGTAGCTGCCGAGTCCGGGCTGCGCGACGACGAGGGGGACAAAGAGCAGAAGGAGAAAAGGAAGACCTAACCGCAAAGTCACTTCGCACCTCCCACGGCGGCGGCTGAAAACGGCAGGGCGAGCGCGGCGGGGGCTTCGTCTTTCTGCACCATCCGGATGGCCCGGCGGACCTTCGCGGCAATGGACGGGTCCTCGGACCAGACCCAGCCGGCGGACTCCGCCGGCCCGGGGGAAAGACGGCCGGCGCGCGTGCCCGAACGGTCGACGTACCAGCCCTGGGCGAGTCCGAGATAGAGCACGTCGAACTCGAGCTCGCCGACCCCGGGCAAGGCGCGACGTTCGCTGTCGACCGTGATTTTGTGATGGAAGGCGGTGGCTTCGCTGAGCACAAACACCACATCGCGCACGCGGCCCTGCAACGAAGCGCCGGCCATGGCTGCCGGACCTTCCAAGCGGGTGAGCGTGTCACCGAGACGCCGGCGCAGCGGTTCGGGAAAGCGGGCGAGTTGCGGACGCAGCGCGTTCTCCCAAGCGGTCACGCGTTCGGTCATGGCCGCTTGTTCGGAGGCGAGGCGGGTGCGGCTGGCGGCGAGTTCGGCGCGGCGCGAACTGTGTTGTTCGGTGCGGCTGGTGATGTTGGTGAGCAGCGCGTCGAGCTGGGTCAGTTCGGCGCGGCGGACCGTGTTCAAGTCGGCGAGTTGTTGTTGTTCTTCCGCCCAGGCGGCGCGTTCGGCGGCGAGGATTTTTTTCGCCTTCACCCACTCGCTGATCTGTTGCCGAACGAGTTCGGGCGGCGTGGCCGAGGTGGCCTGCGCCGCGTTCTGCGCCGGCAGAACAAGCGCCAGCGCGCACAGCAAAAACAGAATAGAAAAAAAGCGCTTCATCGGGAATCGTTGATGTATCCACTAGCGCCTCGGGGTATGCTGTCAAAACATCCGCTGATCGCCGGCGCGCGGAGGGAAAAACGTTCAGGGAACATCCCGCCCATCCCACCGCTTGAACAGAATGTATTCGCGATCTTGCACGGACTCGATTTCCCCGTAGAATGTTGGCAAAAGACCTGCATGGAAAAAACCCGACCAGAACTTTTGGAGTCATTGAAACAGGAGGATGCACAGGAATCCTGGACCGATTTCTTCGCCATCTACCGCGGCCCCATCGTGCGCTTCGCGATGAAGAAAGGACTGCGTGAGGACGAGGCGGCCGACGTGCTGCAAGAGGTCATGATCGAACTGCTGCGGGTGATGCAACACTTCGAGTACGACGCGCGCAAAGGCAGCTTCCGCAACTTTCTGTTTACCATCACCAAGCGTAAAATCTACCGTCATTGGCGACGCAAAAAAAACAAAGGCGACTTCGTCACCGGCAATGCCGAACGTCTCGACTACATCGAGGACGCGGCGGGCACCGGCGACCCGCGGGCCCTCGCCGAAGCGGAGGAGGCGGCCTGGCAGATGAGCATCATCGAAGACTGCCTCGATGAACTCTGCGAAAACAAACGCTTCAGCGCCGAGACGATCCAGATCTTCACCGAGTATGTGATCCAAGGCCGACCCGTGGCCGAACTCGCCGCAACCTACGGGCTCGAAGCCAACAATATTTACCAAATCCGCAACCGGATCATCACCGTGCTGCAAAAACGCCTGGCCAAATTCCGGAGCGAATCATGATCGACGAAGACCCCCAGAAACCCCTCTTTTCCGAAGCCGCAGAGGACCCGTTCGGTGCCAGCGAGACGCCGCTCTCCCCGGAGCACGGTGCCATCGAAGAACTGATGACCCGGCACGGCACCAAGGCCACCGGGCGCACCTCGCTGACGGTCGACTTCGACGCCATTCAAGCCAACCTGCAAATGGCCCACAGCCTGATCACGGCACTGCCGGCCGAGGTCAGCGCCACCTCGCTGCTTGCCCGCCACCCTGACGGGCGGGTCACCGCGACCGAAGTGGGTTCGGGATTGATGGTCGGCCGGCGCGACCCCGCCGATCTGGTCATCGCCGCCCCCGAACTCTCGGGCGCCCATTTTTCCGTCGGCCCGCGCGACGACAGCGAGTTCAGTGATGTGCTGATCGAGGACTTAAGTTCGAAGAACGGCACCTGGCTCAACCGTCAACGCCTGCACCACCCGATGCGCTTGAAAGCCGGCGACCTGGTCGAGGCGGGAGGCCTGCGCTTCACCTTGTTGGAAGCACCGGAAACGCCGGACGCCGCCGGGTAGTTTTGCTGCGAGGGTTGGGAGGTTCGGGATGCGGGCACCACCACGGTGCTTCCCCGAATGGAACTAACTTCGGTTATTAAAGTGCAAGGCCGGCCCCGCCCGGGCGACTATGCGCAAGGCCTCAGCGAAAATGGGTTAGGTTCGTGCCGTTCCAGGTTCGTGCCATTGCGAAGCGACTTGTTTCTACCGAAGGCAACTATTAGGAATCGGCGATGAAGATTCCTGCGTCACCGACCCTCCGCTTCTTGCTGTTCACCCTCTTTTCCTTGTCGTTGATGCTGCCTGCAACGGCCGCCGACAAACCGAATTTTCTCTGGCTGATTTCCGAAGACAACTCGATCCACTACCTCGACTTGTTCGACCCGAACGGGACCAGCACGCCGAACATCGAAGCACTGGCCGAACACGGCGTCATCTTCGAACGCGCGTTTTCCAACAGCCCCGTCTGCTCGGTCGCGCGCACCACCTTGATCACCAGTTGCTACGGCCCGCGCATCGGCACCCAGTACCACCGGCGTTCGGCGATGGCACCGATGCCCAAGGGCTTGAAGATGTGGCCGGAGCTGCTGCGTGAGGCCGGCTACTACACGGTGAACAACAACAAAACCGATTACAACGCGACGCCCGGTAAAGAAGTCTGGGACATGAACTCGACCAAGGGACACTGGCGTAAACGCAAAGCGGGTCAACCGTTCCTGCACAAGCAGAGTTTCAAGACGACACACGAGAGTTCGCTGCACTTCAAAGATCTGAATAAGCCGATCAATCACAACCCCGCCAGCGTGTTTGTGCAACCGTACTTTCCCAACACCGAAACCTTCCGCTACACCGCCGCGCGCTACCGCGACAATATCCAGGAAGTCGACAAACAGATGGGCGCGGTGATCGACCGACTGGAAAACGACGGCCTGCTAGAAGACACCTTTATCTTCTATTTCGGCGACCACGGCGGCGTCATGCCGCGCGGTAAAGGCTACGCCTACGAGAGCGGATTGCACGTGCCGCTGGTGGTGCGCATCCCGCAAAACTTCGCGCATCTGGTCGATGCCGAACCCGGTTCGCGGAGCAAGGGCTTCGTCAGCTTTGTCGACTTGGGTCCGACCGTGCTGCATCTGGCCGGTGTGGATGTTCCGGCACAAGTCGACGGCGAACCGATCCTCGGCAAGCAGCTCGCGGCCGAGGTGGCGGCGCGCGATACCGCGTTCGGGTATGCCGACCGCTTCGACGAAAAATACGACCTCGTCCGGACCTTCCGCAAAGGCCGGTTCAAGTACATGCGCAGTTTTCAGCCGTTCAATTTCGACAGCCTGCAAAACAATTACCGCTATCGCCAACTCGCCTACACGGAGTGGCGCGAGCTGTATGAAGCGGGCGAGTTGAACGACGTGCAAAGCGCGTTCCACCGGCCGCGCGCGCCCGAAGCGCTCTACGACCTCGAGGCCGATCCGCACGAGACCGTGAACCTCGCGGGCCAGCCCGAACACGCGGCGGTCTTGGGCGAATTACGCGACAGTTTGCACGCGCACATGAAAGACATCGCCGATTTGAGCATGATTCCCGAACACGTGATGGTGCGCGACGCGCTCGCCAATCCGGTCGCCTACGGCAAACAGCATCGGGAAAAAATCGTCGGCTACATCGACACCGCGAACTTGAGTTTGGGTTCGTTCGAGGAGGCGGAAGCCGGCATCGGCAAGGCGCTGGCATCCGCCGATCCTTGGCAACGCTATTGGGGCATGATCGTGTGTTCGTGCTTCGGCAAGGCGGCTAAACCGTTCGCCGACCGCGCGCGGAAACTCGCAGCGGACCAGGACGAGGAAGGTCTGGTGCGGACCCGCGCCGCCGAGTTCCTGGGCTTGGCCGGGTTCGAAGATCCTGCGCCGGTGATTCTGGATGTATTGGCGAGGTCCGAAGACGACGTTGAGACGTTGCTGGTGTTCAATTCGCTGGTGCTGCTACGCGACGGCGAGCCCGGCTACGCGTTCGAAGTGGATCCGAAAAAGGTGAAATCCAAAGGCGGCGAAGTCGAGCGGCGTTTGGAGTATTTGGCCAAGTAGCCATTGAGTTGCGTGCCTAGACCGCTCCGCGGAGGCAAAAGAATTTTGGGCAAAGGAATGGCAGCCTTGTTTCGTTGCGGTGGAATTTTCGGACAAGAGATTCCGCGTGCTCCGCGTTTTTCCGCGGTCTATCCGCCCTAAAGCCACCCTTCTAGCTAGTTGGGTCTCGGTTTATATTTATCGGAAACATCAGCGAAAAACACCCGCTAACCACGACAAGTTTCAGGCGGATGCATGGTCGCCTTGCGTTGATCGTCGTTCTCCAACCACGTTGCCCATTTTGGGATATCAACGCACACCTCACCAACAAAGAGCTCGAACCATCCGTTCTCGCGGGTAACTTTTGGGATACTCGGAGTGACCGCTTCTACAGACAAACAACAAGGCAAGCCCGTTAGAACAGTGACTCGATTTAAGCCTTCTTTTGCGATGATCGTGCACATCGTTCTTTTCGACCCCGTTGGGGAGGCTTGATCTGCGCCGTGAGTCAGCCGCCGACTTTGATCAACTCAACTTCGAAGTGGAGCGTGGCATTGCGACCGATCAAACCGCCGGCGCCGCCTTTGCCGTAGGCGAGATGCGGCGGAATGATGAAGGCGTAAGTCGAACCCTCAGTCATCAGTTGCAGACCTTCGGTCCAACCGGAGATGACTTGGCTCAAACCAAAGGTGGTCGGCTCGCCGCGTTTGCGCGAGCTGTCGAACTCGGTGCCGTCCGGCAAGGTGCCGACATAGTGGACCGTCACGCGGTCTTTCGGCCCCGGACGGGCGCCACTGCCTTCCTTCAAGGCCTTGTACTGCAGGCCACTAACGGTTGTTGCGTATTCTTCGTTTTCCATGTCGCGAACTAAGAGCGGCAGCACTCGAGATGCAACCGCAAGCAGCGGTTATCTTGGCCGGCTATTCATAGGCGAGCTGCGCGCTGGCGACCGCGTCGAGATTGCTGCGGAAACGGATCCAGTAGCCGTCGATGTTCACCGGAACGTTCAGAGATTCGTCGGCGGGCACATCGAAACTCTTCCATTTCTTCCACAGGCCCATCCCGCTGAGATCGACTTCGGCGGTGATGCTGCAAGCCGTGTCGGAGGACAGGCTGAGCGTTTTTTGATCGTAGCCGCAAAGCAGGTAGGGATCGGAAAGCTCGCCGGCTTTGACCGCGGTCTCGAACCAGGGACCGCCCCGCCCCACCGGTTTGCCGAGCTGCCAAAGATCGTCGATGGCGCCGACCCAGACCGCCGCTTTGCCGTCGGCCGAACGAATGAGATGGCGGTTGTTGACGGTGCTGGCGAGCGCAGCGGCATCGACGCCGGAGAGCACGAGCAGGCCGCGGTAGCTGCAATAGTCCTGCAGGCGGAGGTCGTGCGAGGCGACCGGGCGGACCCGCGCGAAGCCGGCAGCGTTTTCCGCGGGGAGTTCGTAGAAGGTGCCGTGGCAGTTGAACAGATCGCGTTCGGTGGCGACTTCGCGGCAGAGGCGGCTGCGTCCGAAAGCGGCGGACTGGTCGTAGGCGGCGGGCCCTTTGGGTATGCGGTAGCGGCGCTGTTTGTCGTCGATGTAGAGGACGGACGCCTGGTCGATTTCGAGCACGCCGGTGCGTTCGGGAACGGTCAGGTTCTTGCGCGTCCACGCGGCATCTTTGGCCGGACCCGGTTCGAGTTTGAGGCCGCCGTCGGCGGCGGACATGACATAGTAGCCGTCGGCGGTGAGCACCGAAAGGGTTTTGCTGCCGCCGTCGCGGGCGCGCAGGAGGGCCCCGACCGGGTTCGAACTTGCGGTGGTCGCCAGACCGGCGAAGGGGGCAAGGTTTTGTTCGGGGCGGGCGGAGGGGTCGCCGTAGGTGAAGGTGGCGGTCACGCCTTTTGCCGCGTCGGGGGTGCGCAGGCGGATCCACGAACCGGGTTCGTCGTCACGGAAACTGAGCCGACCGGACTCGCCTTGGCCGAAGGTCGCCATCGCCAAGTCGCGCCAGTTGCCTTGGCCGTCGCCGATCTCGATGACCACGCGGAAGTCACGTCCTTGGGGCGAGGCGACATGCAGGGTTCGGCGGGAGAAATTGCCGAAAAGAAACGGATCGGAGAGCGCGCCAGGTTCGATGTCCTCGTCCAGCCAAATGGCGCCGCGTCCGATCACCGGACCCAGTTGGTCGAGGCGTTCGGGCGGGACGAACCAGAGGTTCGATTGGGACTGCGGCCCCGGAATATGTCCCTTGGCTTTTCGCTTGTTGAGAAACTCGGCCTTCGCGGTGTCGTCGCAACCGAGCACTACCCGGTCGCCCCAACGGCAGAAGTCGCCGATCACTTTCAGATAGCTCGAACGCGGCGCGATGCCGCCCGTGTTGCCCGGTCGGAAGTCGCGCGGAAAGCGCCAGAACATGCCGTGCATGGTCATCAACAAATCCTCTTCGCCGATCTCGCGGATGCGCGGCCATTCGGTGTTCCAGCCGTGCGCACCGTCGTAGCTGTGACTCGCCTTGGGCAGGCGGAAGCGGTGCCACTGCCGTTGGTCGAGCACCATCAGAATCAATGATTTCGCGTCCCAGCCGATCGACCAAATGGGATCGGTCGCGGGATTGGCGTTGCCTTCGATGCCGCCGGGTCCGGTCACTTCGGTGAACTGGGTTCGGAGAACCATCGACCAATCGGAACCGTCCCACTGGGCCAGCGCGCCGCTCGGCACGAAGGGATCGCGTCGGGCGACCGCCGAGTTTTCGCCGTTGTTGGCGTAGACCACGCGGCCCTGGCCGCTGTAGAGTCCCTTGCCGTGGTAGCCGGGCAGATCAGCGCGGGTGGCGGGCGGCTTGACGTGGGTGTCTTGGTAGAGTGTTTTCACCGCGAGCGAGTGCACGTCCACTTCGTAAAGTCCCTCTTCCATCGTGGCGTAGTAGATTTTATTTTTGGGATCAGTGAGGTGGCGCGCGTTCGCGGTGGGGCGTCCGGTCATGGTCTTGTAGGGAATGACCCGGACGTTTCGTTCGGCGTCGATCGTGTAGGGGCCGATGAACAACTGCTTGGACTCGCGGTGAATCATCCGGTTGGCGGGCGTGCCGCCGATGCTCTCGGGGCGGATGGTCAGTTCGAGGTCTTTGTTGATCTCGTAGAGTTTGTCGCTGGAACCACGTGGGGAATGTGGCGCGTAGGT
>Ga0114956_1003387_pt1 | contig 12324 bp, 12 predicted proteins | sample MaitaG_FD_87304 | JGI IMG/M metagenome (GOLD analysis project Ga0114956, IMG submission 87304) | Marine algal microbial communities from Maine, USA - Maine_Asex2 metaG | ecosystem: Host-associated > Algae > Red algae > Unclassified | place: Maine, USA | collected 2015-01-05 | reverse complement strand
CGCCGATGTTGACGCCGTGGACTCTGGTGATGCCGACGCCGATGTTGACGCCGTGGACTCTGGTGATGCCGACGCCGATGTTGACGCCGTGGACTCTGGTGATGCCGACGCCGATGTTGACGCCGTGGACTCTGAACCCGAAGACGATCAGCCGAGCGCTCACGCGGGCGAAGAAGAATAGCGGCGATGTCGAGCCCGGCGCCGCACGACGACGGCGTTCGGCTGCAGAAGATTCTGGCCGGAGTCGGCCTGGGCAGCCGAAGGATCTGTGAGGAACTGATCGAGGACGAGCGGGTCACCGTGAACGGCGAGATCGCCGTGCTCGGGCGCCGGGTGCACCCCGAGACCGACAAGATCGCGGTCGACGATGTCCCTATCGGTGTCGCGCCCGGCATGGTTCACTACCTGCTGAACAAACCCAAGGGCGTCGTGACGACCGCATCTGACCCCCAGGGCCGGCCGACCGTGCTTGATGGCGTGCCCGATGAACCTCGCGTGTACCCGGTCGGCCGCCTCGACTTCGAAACCGAGGGACTGCTGCTGTTGACGAACGACGGCGACCTCACCCACCGGCTCACTCATCCAAGCTTCGGCGTCGAGAAGGAGTACATCGCCGAGGTCAAGGGCGAGCCGTCTCGGGGTGCGCTGCGCAAGTTGCGAGAGGGAGTGGACCTCGATGACGGAATGACTGCGCCGGCAAAGGCGTCGTTGCTGTCGCCGAGCGTCATCCGACTCACGATTCACGAGGGCCGCAATCGCCAAGTCCGGCGCATGTGCGACGCCATCGGCCACCCCGTGCAACGGTTGATTCGATCGCGTATTGGTTCGCTGCGAGACACCCGCCTTCGTCCAGGTGACTGGCGCGAACTCACGACGCCCGAGCTGCGAGCATTGGAGCAGGCTGTCGCGTTAGCGACCCGCGGCGATGATGCCGGGGCCAAGAGCGACGAATCGTAAGACCAAGGGGCGAACGGTACTATCGGGCGATGTCCCGATCGGTACGAGCCCTGCGCGGAGCCACCACAGTCGAAGCCGATGATCCAACTCAGATTCGAGCGGCAGCACGCGCGCTGCTTCCGGCGATTCTCGACGAAAACGGTGTCGACCCGGCCGACCTGATCAGCGTCTTCGTGACGACGACACCGGACATCGTTTCGATGTTTCCGGCGACCGCGTTCCGCGAAGAGTGCGGGCTCGATGACGTACCGTTGATGGGAGCGGTTGAGGCCGATGTTATTGGAGGCACGCCGCTCGCGATTCGGGTCATGGTGCACTGCCACAGCGGTCTGAGTCGGGCCGAGGTGCGCCACATTTTTCAGGGCCGCGCCGCTGCGATGCGCCCAGATCTTCGACCGGATGGATCGGCGTAACCAGATCATGGACCGACGGGCAAACGTTATTGGGACCGGCCTCATCGGTGGTTCGGTCGGCTTGGCCCTACGGGCAAAGGGTTGGAATGTCACCGGCGACGACGCCGACCCGGAACGTAGCGCCGAAGCGCTGCGCCTCGGGGCCATCGATCTGGTGGGCCTTGACCAAGAGGCCGAGGTCACTTTTGTGGCGACGCCGGTCAACCACGTAGCTGAACAGGTCACCCGCGCGCTCGCCCGCACGTCGGGCGTCGTCACCGATGTCGGCAGCGTCAAGGGCGACATTGCCGCGTTGATCACCGATAGTCGGTTTGTGCCCGGGCACCCGATGGCGGGGAGCGAACAAGAGGGCCTCGCCGGAGCGAAAGCAACAATGTTTGGCGGCGCCGTTTGGGTGCTGACGCCCGGACCGACGACGGCTGAGTACGCCTATACGAAGGTGCGCGACGTGGTGAGGTCGTTCGCGGCCGACGTGGTCTCGCTTAGTCCCGAGCAACACGACACCGTCGTCGCGCTGGTGTCGCATGTTCCACATCTGACTGCCGCATCGCTGATGTGTCTCGCTGATGAAGCGTCGGCGGAGCACGAGGTCGTACTCCGGCTCGCGGCTGGCGGCTTCCGTGACATGACCCGCATCGCCTCTGGCCACCCTGGCATTTGGCCCGATATCTGTGTGCAGAACGCCGATGCGATCGGCGCGTCGCTCGACGCCCTGATCGAGGCGCTGTCGAGAGTGCGCGACATGGTTCGCTCCGGCGATAAGGACGCGCTCCTCACCAGACTCGGACAAGCTCGCAGCGCACGGGTCAGCCTCCCGACGGGACTTCCCGACGACCTCGAGCTCGTCGAGGTCCGGGTTGCGATCGCCGACCGGGCTGGCGAACTGGCGCGGCTGACGACGCTGGCGCCTGAGGTCAACATCTACGACTTCGAGATCGCTCACTCGCCCGAGGGCAAGCAGGGTGTTGGCATCATGGTGATTGCCGCCGACCAGCGTGACGCCTTCCTCGCGAAACTCAACGAGGCTGGCTACAGCCCGTCGACAAGGACCTTGTCATGACGAATACCGACGGCGAGAACCCCGAGGTCGAACCCGAGGCGCCGCTGCGCATTGTCGCGATCGACGGCCCGGCTGGGTCTGGCAAGTCGACGGTTGCGAAGCTCGTGGCCGCTGCGGTTGATCTGCCGTACCTCGACACCGGAGCGATGTACCGGTCCGTCGCGTTCGCCTCGATCGAAGAAGGCGTCGACGCAGCCGACGAGTTTGCGATCGGCGAACTCGCCACGACCATCGAACTGCAGATGCCGGTCGATGGTCGAGTGATCGTGAACGGCCGCGACGCGACCGAGGCAATTCGGGGCCTCGAGGTCACTCGTCTGGTCAGTGTCGTTGCGGCGAACTCGGTGGTCCGCGACGAGATGCGCGACCGCCAACGGCTCTATGCCCACGAGGCCGGTGGGGGAGTGCTCGAGGGCCGCGACATCGGCACGGTCGTGTTTCCCGATGCCCTGTTGAAGGTGTACCTCACCGCATCCATCGCCGAACGGGCCCTTCGCCGCGCTGCGCAGTCAGGTGAAGACCCAGTCGACGTCGAAGCCGCCATGCGGGCGCGAGACACCGCCGACAGCACGCGAGAACACGCACCCATGACCATGGCCGACGATGCGGTCGAAGTCGACACCACCGATCTGTCGATCGACGAAGTGGTCGCCGAGATCGCGCGCCTCCTTGCCGCTCGGGTCGGTGATCGGTGAGCGACGAGACCGTCGCAAAGAAGGCCGCGGCAGCTGCCGCCGAGGCCGACGATCGCGCCCGGTACGGACGCGCCGAATTCGGCATGCCGTTGAGCAGAGCCAGTCACGCCTTTCGCTGGATCGCCAAGGCCACCGTTGGACGCATCGCCCGCTTGTACTTTCGCATCGAGATGGTGCAGGTCGAGAACTACCCGACGACGGGTCCGTTCATCTTGGCGCCGAGTCATCGCTCGAATATTGACACTGCGCTGCTTGGCGCCTCGATGCCACGGTGGCATCGATACATGGCCAAGGACGACATGTTCCGTAGCCCGTTCTGGACACAGTTCACGATTGCGCTTGGCGGCTTTCCGGTGCGTCGCGGCAAGCTCGATCGCGAGGTCCTGGCGAGCGCGTTGCGGGTGCTCGAGAACGGTGAACCGCTGACGATCTATCCCGAGGGCGCCCGGCAAGATGGACCGCGCATCAAGCCAATCTTTGAGGGCGCGGTGTGGGTTGCGGCCCGAGCTGGTGTGCCGATCGTCCCGCTAGGAATCGGCGGCTCAGCGGCCGCCAATCCGATTGGTGAGAAGATGATCTACCCCCGCAAGACCGTGCTGGTCTACGGCGAGCCGATGCATCTTCCGAAACCGCCCGAGGGCAAACGTCGACTCCCACGGTCGGCGCTCGAAGACGCCGCCGCCGAACTGCGGGAACGGCTCCAGGCCGTCTTCGATGAGGCGCAAGAGTTGGCGGGTACGCCGAACGGCGCCTGGTCGCCGGAGGAAGAGGTTGGACGCCGCGAGCCCTGGAAGAACGAGGCGTAACGCTCAGCGCGACCGGAAGCCGATGAGGTCGCGGTCGGCGGCGCGGAGCGTGAGTTGTGATTCGACGATCGTGAAGCCGGTAGTTTCCGCGAGGTTGGCGATGGCGACGTCGTAGTTAGCCGAGCAGCCGTCGATCGGTTCGAACGGGCCGATCGACAACGAACCGGCGGGGCCGTCGGATTTGGTGACGGGTGTTGTCGTCGCACAGTCGCCGGACCGGAGGGTAAGCGCCCCGTCGGCGATTTCGATTGTCGCCTCCGGTGAGGCTTGGTCGGTGCTTGATGCGGCGGCGGAGGCGCCGGTTCCGGTGTAGATCGTGTCGAGGGTCCACACCGTGCCGATCAACGGCAGGGCTGGGGGCGGAACGGCGCGGGTGTAGGTGACCCTGCCACTCGGGTTGGTGAGCGTGAGGTCGGTCGGTGCGGCTTCCGGTCCGCCGGTCGACCAATCGGCTGCGGTGGCGACGGCGTTCGAGTGCACCGACTCGAGCGCCATGCGGTCGGCGTCGACACATGCCATCTCGGTCTGGGCAAGGTCGGTAACGGTCAACGTGCCGTTTGATCGGACGTCGACGGATCCGCCGAATGAGTTGCACGCGCTCTGGCCCTGGATGCGGTCGCCGTCGATGCGAAGCTCGAGGCCGTCAGGCAGTTCGACGGAGCGCCCGCCGTCGACGAGATCTCGCAGCACCCAGGTGCCGTCGATACCTCGGCCCGTCATTCCGTCGGCCGACCCGGCATCGACCGAGAGACCGGACCCGCACGAGGCCAGCCCGATCACCAGCGCGGTGAGCGTGGCGAGCGCGGCGCCGAGTCGGGTCATGTCGAGGCGCGTTGCCCCATCGAATAGAGCACATCGCTTGCGTCGATCGATCGATCGGCGCCTACGCCGTCGATCGCTGGAGCGCCGAGCGTTACCGCGGCGAAAGAGGTGACCGCGCCGAGCAGCTCGCGGAGCTGGCGGGGCGGCGGGAAGTACTCTTCTTCTTCGGTAACCCGGACGTCGACAACGCCGTTCGTCGGGTTGAGGAATGACACGACCTCGGCAACGAGTTCTTCGGGGGCTGAGGCACCAGCGGTAACGCCGACCGTGCCGCTGAGGTTATTGGGAAGTTCTTCGGCGCGGTTGACCCGAAAGACCGATGGGCAGCCGAGCTCCCGAGCCATCTTGGCGAGGGCCTGGGTGTTCGACGAGTTGGTCGAACCAATGACGACGATCGCGTCGCAGCGGGGCGCAAGTTCGCTGACCGCGGCTTGTCGGTTCGTGGTTGCGAAGCACAGGTCGCTTCGACCAGGCGTCCACATGTCGGGGAAGCGGGTCCGGGCAGCATCGGCGACTGCCGACCAATCGCGATGCGACAGCGTGGTTTGGGCGAGTAGCGCTGTGGGCACGTCGATGTCAGGGAGCGCGTCGACATCTTCGACCGAGTCGACGCGATGAATGTCGTCCGGGGCGACGGCCATCGTGCCGACTGCTTCCTCGTGGCCTTCGTGGCCGACGTAGATAATGCGGTAGCCCTTGCCGGCCCGGACCCGCACCTCGTGGTGCACCTTGGTGACGAGCGGGCAGACCGAATCGACGACGTACCCGCCGACCGCCTTCGCCGCGTCGACGACTTCGGGCGCTGAGCCATGCGCACTGAGCATCAATGGCGCACCGGCCGGGACGTCTTCGATCTCATCGACGAAGATCACGCCGAGCTTCTCGAACCGTTCGACGACCTCTTGGTTATGCACGATCTCGTGGTAGCAGTAGACGGGGGCCGGGAAAGCTCGGACCATGACGGCGAGTGCCTTGATCGCCATTTCGACTCCGGCACAGAAACCCCGCGGCGCGGCCAACAACACTTGATCGACACTCATCGTCTGATCCTATTGAGAGTGTCACCGATAGCAGTGTCACTGATGTCGCCTTCGGCTCATGCGTGCCCGCAGCTGCTGCGTGCGAACGCTTCGCGACGCAGGAGCGAACAGTTGTCACTGATGTCGCCTTCGGCTCATGCGTTGCACGCAGCTGTGGCTGCAGCGCGCCGGTACGGGTTTAGACGCTGCTGCGTGCGAACGCTTCGCGACGCAGGAGCGAACAGTTGTCACTGATGTCGCCTTCGGCTCATGCGTGCCCGCAGCTGCTGCGTGCGAACGCTTCGCGACGCAGGAGCGAACAGTTGTCACTGATGTCGCCTTCGGCTCATGCGTGCCCGCAGCTGCTGCGTGCGAACGCTTCGCGACGCAGGAGCGAACAGTGTGAAGGCCGGTAGCGTTCTAGCCATGTCTGCTCCTCGGGTTGTTGCTGTCGCGCCGGAATCCCCGGCGGCGCGCGCGGGGTTGGCGATTGACGACTCGGTCATAGCGCTGAACGGCATTGCGCCGCGTGACGTGATCGAGTGGCAGCAGCTCGTCGACGAAGCCGAACTTGAGCTCGACGTCGAGCGCGGCGGCATGCAGCTTTCGATCGAGATTTTCAAGCGGGCCGGTGAGCCGCTTGGCGCCGAGGTCGACTCTGCACTGTTCGACCGGGTGCGCACCTGTGACAACCACTGCGACTTCTGTTTCATCTATCAACTGCCGAAGGGCATGCGCCGGACGCTGTACCTGAAGGACGATGACTACCGGCTCTCGTTCCTCTACGGCAATTACACGACGCTCACCCGGTTCACCGAAGCCGACCTCGAACGCGTCATCACTGAACGCTTGTCGCCGCTGTACGTCAGCATCCACGCCACCGATCCCGACATCCGAAGCGACATGTTGCACAACGCTCGCGGCGCGATGAGCCTGCGGTGGCTCCGGGCGATGCTCGATCACGGCATCGAAATCCACGGCCAGATCGTCGTGTGCCCCGGCGTCAACGACGGGGCCGTTCTTGACGACACGCTTGCCGGCGTGCTCGACGAGTACCCCGAACTCGCGACGGTCGCGGTCGTGCCGCTCGGTGTCAGCGACCATGCTCCGGCAGGTCGACTGCGCCCGCACACGCAGGCCGAAGCAGAGGCCGTTGTCGACATCGTCGACCAATGGCAGCAAGTGTTCCTCGACATCACCGGCGCACGGCGCGTCTACGCCGGCGACGAGTACTACCTGCTGGCCGATCGCCCATTTCCACCCGCCGATGAGTACGACGGCTTTCCCTTGCACGAAGACGGAGTAGGTATGGCTCGAACGTTCGAAGCCGAATTCACCGGACACTCAGCGACGCCAACCGGGGTCGCGACCGGCTTCTTCGCGTGGGTCGAAGGCGCCCCAGCCGAGGGGTATCGGGCGCCAAGGACCGTCGCCCCGTCGACGCCGCTGGCCAACGGCGAGGTCGCCATTGGTATCTCGCCCCGCCGAAATGCCCCGGTCGGCATCTTGACCGGCCCACTCGGTGCCCAGGTGCTTGCGCCGCTCGTCGACGAGCTCGATCGAACCGACGTTCGCGTCATCGTCGTCGACAATCAGTTCTTCGGGGGCAACGTCGGCGTGACCGGCTTGATGGTTGGCGAAGACCTCGCCCGCACACTCGCGGCCGAGCCAGAAGGGCACCGCTACCTGCTGCCCGACGTGTGTCTGTCGAACGATCGATTCCTCGACGGAACCAGCCCTGCCGACTTGCCTCGTCCGGTCGAGATCATTCCAACCGACGGCCTCGCGCTCCGTGCCGCCCTCGGACTAGCGAACGCAGCATGACCGAACTTCCAACCGTGGCCATCGTCGGTCGCGCCAACGTCGGCAAGTCGACGCTCATGAACCGCATCGTGGGCGAACGGATCGCCATCGTCGAGCCCCGCCCGGGTGTGACTCGCGATCGCAAAGAGGTCAAGACCGACTGGCGAGGTCGCGAGTTCACCCTCATCGACACCGGTGGTTGGATGTCGACAAAGGAAGACCTCGACCGCAAGGTCTCCGAGCAGAGCGAACAGGCCATGAACGAGGCCGACATCGTGCTGTTCGTCGTCGACGGCATCACGGGAGTGAACGACGAAGACGCCCGGGTCGCTGATCTCGTCCGCCGTCGCAAGCGGCCGACGCTGCTTGTCGCCAGCAAGATCGACGTCGACCAGCACGAGGCCGGAATCTGGGAGCTCTTGTCACTTGGTATCGGCGAGCCGCACCCGACCAGCGGGGTGCACGGACGTGGGGTAGCCGACCTCCTTGATGCGATCGTCGACCTGTTGCCCGAGCCCGAAGATGCCGAGGACTTTGTCGTTCCGGCGAAGGAACGCGATCACCTGAGCATCGCCCTCGTCGGCCGACCGAACGTCGGCAAGTCGACCTTGTTCAATCGCCTCGTTGGCGAAGACCGGTCGGTTGTGCACGACCAGGCGGGCACGACCCGCGATTCGGTCGACACCGTCGTCGAGACCGAACTTGGCACCGTGCGGTTTGTCGACACCGCGGGCATGCGCCGGCGGGCTCGGATCGATGAAGACACTGAGTACTACTCGTTCGTGCGGGCCCTGAACTCGGTCGACAAATCCGATATCGCCTTGTTAGTTATCGATGCGACCGTCGGCGTGACCCATCAGGATCAGCGACTGGCCGAACGTATCGACGTTGCTGGCTGTCCGATCATTGTGCTGCTGAACAAGTGGGACCTGCTCGACGCCGAAGAACGTTCCGACGTGATGACAACGGTCGAGAAACGACTCCACTTCCTCAGCGAGTCAGCAATCATCAAGATCAGCGCGTTGACGGGTAGCAATGTGCAAAAGCTGCTGCCAACGCTTGCGGGCACGATCGACGATTATCAGCGACGGGTGCCGACTCGCCAAGTCAACAACGTGATTCGGATGGCTCAACAGCAGCAGCCGGCACCGGGTGGCGCTCGAGTGTTGTACGCCACGCAGGGAGCCACCGACCCGCCGACGTTCACGCTGTTCGCGAATCGTAAGCTTCCCCAGACCTACCTGCGGTACCTCGAACGGAGTATTCGTGAGGCGTTCGACATGGGTAGTACCCCAATAAAGCTGCGAGTTCGGCGCCGTTCCGGCGATTAGGAATTCGCTTAACTTTTTACGGAACGAATCCGACTCTTCGTGCGTGTACATCACAACGGATACCAGTTGGGCATCCACAACAACACGTAGCACAAGGCTGGGATAACCATGAACGCAATCACACCTAGGTCTGACTTCGCGCGCCCCGCAGGCGATTCGGCCTCACGCCTGCCATCGAGCCATCCATCGCGGCGTAGCTCTTTGGGGCGGAGGGTCGGGTCGATCCTGGCGACGCTCGCGGTGCTCGTGTTTTCGCTGGCATCGGTCGGCATCGTGTCGAGCGCGCCAGCTGGCGCCGATGACTACGCGTCGTATCCGTCGAAGCCGGCCAACGTCAGCTGCATGCTGCAGCTGACGCCACTTGAAACCCATTGTGCAATCGACGCATCGCTCGACGCGTTCAGCTCGCTGGTGTTCACCGTGAACGGGCAGGTCATCAGCTCGACGACGGTCGGCGGCAAGGTGCGGCTCCGCACGCTGCCCGCCACGTGTGCGCCGGTGACGGTGCAGTATGTGGTCGATGGTGTTGTGCTGACCGAGACCGTCGGGGTGGCCATTCCGGCGATTACCCCGGCGCCGTGCACGGGCGGCCCGATTCCGACGGTGACCGTTCCGTCGCCCACACCGGTGGCCTACGTGACCGCGACACCGGTTTCGCCTTCGCCGACCCCGAAACCGGGCTCGACGGTCGTGGCCACCGCGACTCCGACGGCAAACGCGAAGGCCACGGCGACGCCAACGGCCACGACTACTGCGAAAAAGGGCGCCGCATTGGCCTACACGGGGGGTGACAATGGTGCACTCGTGTTCGCAGGCATGGCGCTTGTTGCCGCTGGTGCGGTGGCGCTGACCGTACGTCGCATGACACATCGCGACGGCGACCTCTAAGGAGCCAAGCCAGTAGGCGCTTCGCGGCGGGTGGGGCCTTGAGTTCATCCTGGTTCGGAACTTCGTATCCGCCTCCTACCGGCTGAACTTCTAGACAGAACGACACTCTCCGTGCTTGCTGCAGCGGCCGGCGACCTCGCTCGACCAACTGGTGAGCGGTCTGAATGAGCCAGCAAGCACGGAGAGTGGCCGGGCAAGGTCGAGTGGGACGCATCACAAACGTCCCGCGGCTGTAACAAGTTGTTCCCGGGTCCGTCCGACGGGGAAGGTACGATGTGGCGATGCAGACGATCGTCCTGGTGGTTGTCGCCGGGTTCTGCGGCCTGGCGGCGTTGGTGTGGGCGCGATCGGCGCGTCTGCGGCTACGACTCGTCCGCCAAACCGAGGCGGCCAGCCTTGACCCCGACGCTGATTCGCGCGATGCCTACATGGCCCTGCAGCTGGCCCGGGTTGGGTTTCGCAAAGAGAGCCACAACGCGCTGCTCTACGCGCTGCTGGCGGTCATTCTGTTGGTCCTCGCACTCGCCGATTCGAGTTGGATTCTCTTGGCCGGCCTACTGCTGTTGCCGGCTGCGGTCAGCATTGGCTGGAACAGTCTGAACCCTAAAGAAGTCCGCATGGCGCAAGAGCGCTACGAGATCGAAAAGCGGGCTGAAGAAACCTTGGCGCAAGAACAGCTTGCGCCGCGGGCCTGGGCGAGTCGCTTAGCGCCCGATGACCTGCCCGACTTCACCGGTTTTGAGATGGGCCGGGTTTATCAGGCTGGCTCGGGTTTGATGGCTGGCGACTTCTTCGACGTGTACCGAGTGGGCCCAACTCGAATTGCCGCGGTCATCGGCGACGTTGCCGGTAAGGGCATTAGCGCGTCGATCACGGCCTTTCAGGCCAAGTACTTGCTGCGAGTGTTCCTCCGGCGGTTCCGTGACCCTGCGCAAGCGCTCGAAGAGCTCAACTCGCAGATGACGAGCGAGGAAGGCGAAGAGTTCATTTCGCTTGTCGTGCTCGTGTTCGACACCGAGGCGGGCACGCTGCGGTTCGCGTCGGCCGGTCACCCGGCGGCGTGGCTGTGGCACCAGAAAGAGGTCCAGCCGCTGAAGGCCACGGGTCCGCTGGTCATGTTGGCCGCTGACTCGTCGTATTACAGCCGCGAGATTCCGCTTGAGACCGGCGACATGGTGCTGATGTACACCGATGGCTTGGCCGAGGTCCGCAAGGGCGGCGAGCTCTATGGCGAAGATCGCATCGCCATGTTGTTGAAGCGGGACCCGACGGTTGCGCCCGATGTGTTGTGTAAGCAGCTGCTCGAGTCGGCCCGTGACTTCAGCGAGGGCCCGCTCGACGACGACGTCGCCATCTTGGCCATTCGCCGCGAATAGACCTTCATGCCGAGTTGTGAATCGTGCGACGTCTACTTGGCGCCGAACACAGTCGATGCCGATGGAAGCTGCCCGACGTGTGGTGATGCGGTCGATGTCACAACGCCCGTGATCGCCCAGAAAGCCATTCCTTGGCACTTCTGGCTGATACTCGTGATGGCTTCGTTGTATCTTGGGTGGCGAGCAGTCGAGGGCGTTATCTGGCTGGTCGGTCGGTTCTGATGCCGTGATATTCAGTTGACCGCTACCGAACGTCTGCCTTAACTGTTCCCCGGAGACAGGCACGCGACGCAGCATCAGGAGGTGGCTCGGATGACGGTCTTACTTCTAAATGCGTCGTATGAGCCGCTCACGGTCGTGTCGTGGAAGCGGGCGATGACGCTGGTGTTGACCGGGCGGGCCGAGATGGTCGAGCAGAACGGCGATCGGATTGTGCGGTCCGCTGGTGGCGCTGAATTCCCGCTGCCGCAGGTGGTTCGCCTGATGCGGATGGTGAACTTCGCCGGCATGCGTCGTCCGGGTCCGCCCCGGTTCTCGAAGTCGATGCTGAATGCGCGCGATGGCCGCGCGTGTCAGGTGAGCGACTGCGCCGACCGGGGTACAACGGTCGATCACCTCGTGCCGCGTTCACGCGGGGGAGCGACGTCGTGGGAAAACTGTGTTCTCATGTGTGTCGCCCACAATTCTCAGAAGGGCGATCGGCTGCTCGAACAGTTGGGTTGGACGCTGAAGCAGCGACCGGCCGCGCCTGCGGGGGCCATTGTGTTGCGAGCCGCCCACCCGAATCCCGAATGGGATCGATGGGTCAACCCGAGTCTGGCCTAATCCCGGCCAACCTCACATCGTCACGGTGGGTCGAGGTTCCATTCGTTGTCGGTGGCTTTCGAGAGTGTGAAGTGCTCGTCGTGGACGAGGTGGTGGTGGTGGTACGAACACAGCGATACGAGGTTGTCGATGTCGGTCGGCCCGTTGAGTGACCACGTCGTTCCTCGGCGTTGGGCGCCTCGTCTCTTACGGAGTTGCTCGCTGGTGCTCACAACTCCCGGCGGAGAGTTTCGGTAACCGTCGGCTGCGGCCAACCCACAAGGGCTGGCCGGCGCTGTCGAAGATTGCGGGGAGAATGTTTGCTTGCACGGCGAGTTTCACGAACTCTT
>Ga0114956_1003381_pt1 | contig 12337 bp, 10 predicted proteins | sample MaitaG_FD_87304 | JGI IMG/M metagenome (GOLD analysis project Ga0114956, IMG submission 87304) | Marine algal microbial communities from Maine, USA - Maine_Asex2 metaG | ecosystem: Host-associated > Algae > Red algae > Unclassified | place: Maine, USA | collected 2015-01-05 | reverse complement strand
TGGTGACTTAATTGTTGTGATTTTTCCACGTAGCTAAGGCTATGCGGTAAAATAACGCCTCATAAGGCACTCAAAATAATTGGCAGTTAATTGTCAACTTATTTTTGTCAGACTACTTAATGTTTTATAGGAAAATCAAAAAGTAAATGCTGGATTTTTTACCCATACAACTCCAGCATTTTTTTTAAATCTTCTAGCGTATTCGCCTCTTCTGCTTTTTTATCTGTTCGCCACCTCAGCATTCTCGGAAATCTCAATGCGACACCCGATTTATGACGACTCGATTTATTGATTCCCTCAAAAGCAATTTCAAAAACCAATTCAGGATTGACGCTTCGCACAGGACCGAACTTCTCTCGAATATTTTTTCTGATCCAAGCTGTAATTTTATTAAATTCTTTATCTGTCAGTCCTGAATATGCCTTAGTGAAAGGAACCAACGCATCTCCATCCCATACTGCAAAAGTATAGTCGGTGTATAGGTTGGCTCGACGACCACTTCCTTGTTGCGCATAAATCATTACAGCGTCAATAGTCATTGGGTCAATCTTCCATTTCCACCAATCGCCTCGTTTTCTACCAGCTCGATATTCTGAATTTAGTTTTTTTATCATCAACCCTTCACTCAAATGCTGTCTAGAATTTGCTCTTTCCTTTGCAGCTTCACCCCATTCTTCAATATCTAATACTTTAGATAAGACAACAATTCCTTTCGTATCGTTTTCCTTCACTATCTTTTCCAACAACTTTCTTCTTTCTCCAAGCGGAGTAGTACGAATGTCTTTTCCTTCGTATTCCAACAAATCGTAAGCCATCAAAATAACTGGTGCAGATTCAAGAATTTTCTTAGTAACATTTTTTCTACCAATTCGAGTTTGTAATACATTAAAGCTCAACGGCTGACCATTTTGAAATGGTAGAATCTCTCCATCAATTACAGTTCCGTCAGGTAAGATGTCTGCCAAAGGATGATATTCTGGAAATTTATCTGTTACCAATTCTTCTCCTCTAGACCATACAAACAAATTATTTTGACGCACAATAACTTGACCACGAATTCCATCCCATTTGCGCTCCACTTGCCATTCGTTTGGGCTGCCCAAACTTTCAGGCGTATTGTCTAATGCATATGCTAAATAAAAAGGGTAAGGTCGAGAAATATCATCCAGTGGGTTTTCGGAACGAATCAATTCATCATAAGTAATTGTATCTGGTGTCCAGTTCCCCATCAAGCGATGAGCAATGGTTTTTTCCTCTTGTCCTTCAAATTGTGCCAAGGCACGCATCATTAATTTTTGAGAAACCCCTACTCGAAAACTTCCTGTAATTAGTTTATTGAAAACAAAACGTTCATTATAAGTCAACCCATTCCAAGCATTGACAACTACCTCTCTTTTGTATTCTTCTTCTTTTTTATCCAAACTCTTAACATCATTAATCCATTCTGTTAGTGTTTTGATATGTTGTTGAGTAGGTGGTGGTAAAACCAAGGCAATTGTCTCCGCCAAGTCTCCTACGACGTGGTAGCTGTCTTCAAACAACCAGAGTGGAACATTTGACAACTCGGCAGCCCATTGCCGCATCAAGCTCGTTTTGACCGTTCTTTTTGGGCGACGATGTGATAAAATTGCCATTGCCCATAAACGATCACGATCATCTACTTTTCCAAAATAGTCAACGAGTGCTGCGACTTTTTTTAATGTCTTAGTGGTTTGGTCAAGCTGTGTAAATAAGTGAGCGAAGTTCTTCATTTCTTATTTTTGACATTTGGGGTTTCTCTTTCTTTATTGTCAGCATCTTTTGCCTCCTTAGAATCATCGGCGTCAATGCTTTCACCTGTAAATTCTGTTTCAGCAGCATACGCATCTATTCCTTGCTCTCGCAAATACTTGGTATAAATGGATGTGTATCCATGCGTGACAATTATTTTTTCAGCTTCAGTAGCAGTTATTACTTTGTTTAAATCCTTCCAATCTACGTGGTCCGAGAGTACAAATCCACGCTCAACAGCTTTTCGTCGCCTTGCTCCACGGAGGGTCATCCAGCCCGATGCTATGCCAATGGAAATTGGTTTGAATTTTTTCATCCAGGCACTGTTTAATGCTGAAGGTGGAGCCAAAATTAAATGACCAACATAGTCTTTAACAGGAATTTCTTTGGTTACTCGAATGGTATCGGGCAATTTTATTCCTTGCCCTCGAATCACTTCATTGATATTTTCGACGGCACCATGGGTATAAATTTTACCAATTGAAGTATCTAAATTATCTAAAATACGTTGGGCTTTTCCCAAAGAATATCCTGTGATAAAAGTTACCTTACCGTCTTCTGAATTCTTACGCCACCATGCATTGATGTCAGCAAAAACTTCGGCTTGGGGTCGCCAATCATAAACTGGTAAGCCAAAAGTAGATTCGGTGATAAAAGCATTACACTTTACCAATTCAAAAGGTTCAGCAAATCCATCGTCTTCCAACTTATAATCGCCCGAAGCCACCCAAACTTCTCCTTTGTATTCTACCCGAATTTGAGCAGAACCTAAAATATGACCTGCGGGATGAAAAGAAAATTGGACGCCATTGATGTTTGTTTTTTCTCCGTAATCAACGGTCTGTATATTGATATCACCCAAGCGATATTTAATGACAGGAGCAGCAGAAGCAGTTGCCAAGTAATGGTCGTTGCCAAAACGAGAATGATCTGCATGTCCGTGGGTAATCATTGCTTTTTTGACCGGTTTCCACGGATCTATATAGATATCTGCTTGCTCGCACCAGATTCCTTTTGGAGTAAACTGTAGTAAATCGGAGGAAGTTGATTTTTTCATATAACGTGCCGTGCTCGGTTTTGTGATTTTAGGAGAAACGACAAGATGTGCGTTTTGGTTCGCAAGGCTGGATTTCAATAACTGTCCCTTAGGTATCAGTAAATCATAATACAGCCAATTCCGCCTTTGATTTTTCTATGACATCTTCATAAAATTTTTCATACAAAGGCATAACTGCTTGCAAATCAAAACGCTTAGCCTGTTTTTTGGCGTTCTCTCTAAACTCCGCTAACTTTTCAGGATTTTGTAAAAGGAGCAAGGCATTTTTGGTCATAGAATCTACGTCGCCCACATCGCTGGTAAAACCAGTTACTCCATTGATGTTTAATTCGGGAAGTCCTCCTGCATTTGAAGAGATTACAGGAACTTCACAAGCCAATGCCTCCAATGCTGCCAAGCCAAAACTTTCACTTTCAGAAGGCATTAAGAATAAGTCTGCTACCGCTAATAATTCTCCAATGGCTTCTTGTTTACCCAAGAAACGAACATGGTCGCAGGTTCCCAACTCCCGACACATTTGTTCTGCCTTTTTACGTTCTGGACCATCGCCCACCAACAATAATTTAGCAGGTATTTCATCTAGAATTTTACTAAAAGTTAGAATGACATCCTCGATTCTTTTGACTTTTCTAAAATTAGATGTATGAATTAAAATGGGTTCATCGTTTGGTGCAATGGCTTTTCTAAAATGTTTTTTATCGCTACGAGAAAAAGTATCAAAATCTATAAAATTGGGAATGACTTCAATGTGTTTTTCCACCTTAAAATAATCGTAGGTTTGCTCTTTCAGCGAAGTAGAAACGGCCGTCACACCATCGGATTCCTCTATAGAAAAAGCGACTACAGGAGAGAACGTAACATCTTTTCCAACCAAGGTAATGTCTGTTCCGTGGAGTGTAGTGACCACAGGTACATGAATGCCCTGTCGTTTTAAAATATTTTTTGCCAGATATGCAGCGGAAGCGTGAGGAACCGCATAGTGTACGTGAATCAAATCTAGTTTGCTAAACTTTACGGTATCCACCAATTTACCAGCCAAGGCCGTTTCATAGGGCGGAAATTCAAATAAGGGATAATTAGAGAAGCTGACTTCGTGAAAAGTAATGTTTTCGTGAAAGCTCATCAGGCGAAACGGCTGTTTATAAGAAATAAAATGTATTTCGTGCCCTTTATCTGCCAATGCCTTTCCCAATTCTGTTGCAACAACACCACTACCACCATAGGTAGGATAACAAACGATGCCTATTCTCATATCTTAATTTGATTTTATGTGCTACCCTATAATACAATTTAGACCGTCATTTTGTTGAAAATGCGCTTCTTCTTTTTCATTTTAAAAATGAACAAATTAAGATAAATCGCCTATCTGACTAATTTGGCTCGGAAACTCTGATGGGGCTTTGGGAAAATAAAAAAGACCCTTGGGAAATTTCATAGTGGGATTTCCTTTAGTATTTGATAAATTTAAGGACTCTTTTTTAACTTATTAAAAACTAGTTTTTATGAGTATCGTTCATTATTCTGCATTTATAAAAGACCTCAAAACCATTAATAAAAGATTCAAAGTAGCTTCAAGTAGTTTAAGAGGTTTAATAGAATACTTAGATAAAACCAAACACAGTCCTTCTAATTTTCCAGATGGGAACCTTGGAGTAAAAACTGCTTTGAGATATTGTAATAATCCAAATGCCCCTAAAGCGAACAAATATAAACCAGCTATAAAAAGATTGGTTCAAGTTTGGGGGAAAGGGCATAAGGCGTATCCGTTGGGTGAAAGATTGCAAAAAGTGGATATTAAACGTATTTGCTTTAGAGGAGATGGTCGCCCTCCTGAAATGATTTTTGGTAGTGGTTTTACTAAAAGAAATGAAGAAACTAAAGTTAGTTATGTTGGTGATAAAGTCACTAAGCTGCCAGGCGATAATAATGCAACTATTTCAAATATTGCGAATTTTACTAAAACAGGAGATATCGATTCCCCAACTGGAGTTTGTGTTTCTCCCAATTTTAATGCAGCAGCTCTATTTCCATTACCTAATCAAAAAATTGATCTAGAATATTATGATTTGGTAAGAGAACTTAAACCCATTTCCTATATCTATGTATTATATTTAGAATCAGGATACAATACCAATCTTCGTCAAGCTATGGATTTTCTTGAGGGCATTTCGCAACTGCAACAACTTGAATTAACTGAAAATGCTTTTGATACAAATGCAAAGAAAATTACTGCGCATAAAAATCGAGTTAGAGCTATTGGACAAGTGTTATATGGTCAAGAAATGGCAGCAGATGCCATAAATAAAAAACATATTTTTGCTGCGATTAAAATACAAAGAACCTGGAAAAGTATAACAAAAAAAGCAAATCCGCTGAATAATACAAGTAAAGTAGTAATAGACTTTAAAGAAGGGGGACATTTTAGAGTAATTGATGTTATAAAAAATCAAAATGCAAAATATCCAGAAGGATTTGAAAATGTTGTAGAACAGTTTCTTAATAGTGTAAAAGGTACAGGAGGATCAATGTCAATTATTGAAGATGGTTTCACTAAATCATTAAAATTATAAAAAAAGCCCCTCAAATCAGTCTTTGGTTTGAGGGGCATTTGAATTCCATATTTTATCAACAAAAAATCATTTTCTAATTTCTTGAATCATCGACAATGCTTTTTCAACATTTACTGTTAGTAACGCATAATTTTTATCTACCATAACTTCTTTGGTAAACAATTTGGATCCCATACCTACACAACTGACCCCTGCCTTAAACCATTGATCTAAATTATCCAACGAAACGCCACCCGTGGGCATAATGCTGGTCCAAGGTTGCGGAGCTTTAACTCCTTTTACAAAACTGGGTCCATAGGTTCCACCAGGGAACAATTTCACCAATTCACAACCCAGTTCCTCTGCTCTGCATATTTCTGTAAGCGATCCACAACCAGGCGACCACATTACTTTTTTGCGATTGCAAACAATGGCAATGTCTTCACGCAATACAGGAGTGACAATAAAATTGGCCCCCATATTCATATACAATGAAGCGGAAGCGGCATCTGTTATGGAACCAACACCCAAAATCATTTCGGGAAGGTTTTCTATGCAATAGTGATTCAGCTCACCAAAAACTTCGTGCGCAAAATCACCTCTATGAGTAAACTCTAACAAGCGAGCCCCTCCTTTGTAACAAGCAGTAACCAAATCTTTGGCAACCTGAATGTCTGCATTAAAAAACAAAGGAACCAGACCTGTTCTTTCCATCGTTTGCATTACTGCAATTCTACTAAATCTCGCCATTTTTTATTTAGATTTGAGATTTGAGATTTGAGACACAAGATTTGAAATATTTAAGTCTCAAATCTCACATCTATAATCTCAGATCTAATATTTTATCTACTTACCCGTCCGCTAGCATCACCTTGCATCAATTTTTCTACCTCTTCGACAGTTGCCAAATTGGCATCACCATAGATGGTATGTTTGAGACAAGAGGCAGCAACAGCAAAATTGAGTGCTTTTTGATTGTCGTTTGGATATGTCAACAGCCCATAAACCAAACCTCCCATAAAACTGTCGCCGCCGCCTACTCTATCAACTATGTGGGTAATATCATAGGAAGGAGCTTTATAAAGCGTTTCACCATCGTACATGACACCAGACCAAGTATTGTGAGAAGCACTAATTGAACCCCGCAAAGTCGTAATAACTTTTTTGGCACGAGGAAACATCACCATCAATTGTTTCAATACAGAAAGATAAGATTCTGCATCAATAGAATGTCCTTGCGTGACATCGACGCCTTCTGGGTGCAACCCAAAGTGCTTTTCAGCATCTTCTTCATTACCCAAAATCACATCACAGCCTTCTACCAAAGCAGGCATGACTTCACCAGGTTCTTTACCATATTTCCAAAGGTTCTTTCGATAGTTTAAATCGGTAGAAACCGTTACGCCCATATTATTGGCTACCTGAATGGCTTCCAAACAAGCATCTGCGGCTCCTTGAGAAATGGCAGGCGTAATGCCTGTCCAATGAAACCATTCAACATCTTTGAATACCCTCTCCCAATCAATCATTCCTTTTTCAATGGTACAAATAGCAGAATACGCACGATCATATACTACTTTGGAACCACGAGACACCGCTCCTATTTCCAAAAAATAAATACCCAATCGTTCGCCCCCACGTATGATGTGTTGAGTACCAACTCCTCTTTTCCGCATTTCCATCAATGCACAATCGCCAATATCGTTTTGAGGAAGACGAGTCACAAATTCGACAGGCACTCCGTAGTTTGCAAGAGATACCGCAACATTGGATTCTCCTCCGCCATAAATGACATCAAAGGTGTTTGTTTGAGAAAAGCGCAAGGTATTTGGAGGAGCCAACCTCAACATTATTTCACCAAAAGTTACTACTTTTTTCATTAGCTTTATAAAGTTGTTTTAATGAATTATAAATTAGATACCAAGAGCTTGACCACCTCCAACTTGAATGGTTTCAGCTGTTAAGAACGAAGCATCCTTACTAGCCAAGAAAGAAACAACACCCGCAACATCTTCTGGTTGACCCAATCTTTTTAGCATAATGTTATTCGCCCAAGATTTAAAGACTTCTGGTTTTGTTGATTTAATCCCAATATGGAAATCGGTATCAATGGTACCTGGAGATACCGCATTTACTCTGATACCATATTCTGCTAAGTCTTTAGCTAAGGCTCTTGTAATGGTATGTACTGCAGCCTTAGAAGTTCCATACATTCCAGCTCCTGGTCCACCTGCATTCCACCCTGCATTAGAGGTATAGTTAATGATGGTTGGATTATCACCCTTTTTAAGATAAGGGATTGCCGCTCTTGAAGCGAAGAATACTGAATCCAAGTTTAATGCCATTACGAATCGGTAAAACTCTGTTGTCATTTCTTCAAACCTAGCTCTTCCTCCTAAGCCACCAGCGTTGTTTACAAGCACATCTATTCTTCCGTATTTTTCACCAATCTTCTTGATGTTTTCAGCCACAGCATCTTCTTGTGTAACATCAAAACCATAATACTCAGCAGTAATTCCTTCAGCTTCGAGTTCTTTAACTCTTTGAGCACCTTCATCATGCTTAATACCGTTTATTGCTACAGTAAATCCGTCCTTCCCTAGTCTTTTTGCTACTGCTAGGCCAATTCCTGCTGTTGCGCCAGTTACAATGGCTACTTTTCCTTTACTCATGTTTTGTAATTTATTATTTTGTAATTTGTAATTTGATTTTAATAATTTGAGTGTTTTTACATTTAGTCCTGTATAACATTAATATTATGCCTTTGGTTTTAAAGGTTTTATATTCGGACATAAAATCCAAACACTTGCCAATGCAATAATTGCTAAAGCCGCTCCAATAACAAAAGCTGGTGTATAGTTTCCTCCTTTTGTAAGCCAAGGAACCAACATCGTCAATCCAAAAGCCGCAAACTTAGCTGCCATTCCTGCAAATCCAGACAAAGTACCTACCGTTTTACCACTGAAAAAATCACTCGGTAAAGTTTGTACGTTACCTATTGCCGTTTGGAATCCAAATAAAATGACTGCCATTATAATCACTGCTGTTACAGGAGCTCCAGGATTTGCCATCGCCAAAAGAGCAGGTAACATAATTAAACAGCCAAGCGTAATGACCATCTTTCTAGTTTTATTTACATTCCAACCTGCCTTCAATCTATTCTGAGCCAATAAGCCACCAAACCAAGCACCAAGCATAGCTCCAACATAGGGAACCCAACCATAAATACCAATTGATTTGACATCCATACCATATACTTCAGAAAGATAGATGGGAATCCAGAAAACAAACAGCCACCAAATAGGATCTATCGCTGCAGAGGCCAAAATGACTCCCCAACTTTGCTTATGAGATAACAGTTGAGCAGTACTAGGAACATAATCGTCATCAGTACTTCCGTTACCATTAACATCTTCATTTTTCTGACCTGTTAAAATGTAGTTCTTTTCTTCATCAGTAATCCAAGGGTGTTCATTGGGTGGAGATTTAACGATATACATCCAAGGTATCAACCACAACAACCCGAGCAGTCCAATTATTACAAATATCATTTTCCAACTAAAATATGCGGATAATAAAGCAATAATAGGAATGGCAACAATTCCTCCTATAGCTGCTCCAGAATTAAACAACCCTTGAGCAAAGGCACGTTCTTTTGTTGGAAACCATTCTGCATTTCCTTTTGCCGCTCCTGGCCAGTTACCAGCTTCGGCAACCCCTAGAAGACCTCTAAAAAATGCAAAGCTTGTTACGCCACTAGCAAAAGCATGAAGCGCTGTTGCTATAGACCAAACACTAATAGACAAAGCAAAACCCAACCTAGTTCCAATCCAATCAAGAATTTTACCAAAGATTCCTTGACCAAAAGCATAAGAAAAAATAAAAACACTAGAAATAAATCCGTAGATTACTTTCCGTTCATCGGGTGTTTTATCTGGAAACATTTCAACGGACATACTTGGCCATAATACACCCAGAGCTTGTCGGTCAATGTAATTAATAACTGCTGCCAATGCAATCAGACCAATCACCCACCACCTTAGATTTTTAAATTTCATTTTTATACATTTTCTGCATTAGGAAGAAAATCCTCTCTTGTAGGACTGAACACATCGATTAATACATTTTTCTTTATGACACTGGCCATTTGTCTAATTTTAATTGTTCGTAACCCAAAAAGTCTTCTCTTGCTGGGCTAAATACATCAAGCAATACTCCTTTCTTTTTACAAACACATCCATGCATCACATGAGGTGGAATGTAATAAGAATCTCCGCCTTTAATCATTTTGACTTCGTCACCAATCGTCATTTCAAATTCTCCACTCTCTACATAGGTTACTTGAGAATGATAGTGCTTGTGTAGTTGTCCAACAGCACCGACTTCAAAATGAACTTTGACTAGCATGATTTTATCATCATATCCCATCATTTGTCTTTTCAATCCAGGTCCTACTTCTTCCCAAGGAGTTGTTTCTCCAAAGAAAAATTCTTTTGTTGGTTTAATGTCCATCTTATTCTTAGTATTTTAGTTTTAGTAATTTATATTCTATTTTCGTAGGTTTCTCATCCTACTTTACAATAGGGGCGTCTTTTAAAGACTGTTTGTTTTTTACTCCTTCATTTACTTATACGCCGCCATTCCTGTCCACGTCCATTTTACACCTTTGTCGTTTACAACATGTTGGCTCTTAGGGTTTGAATCTTTGTTGGCAACCATAAAGGTTTGTTCCTGACCATCTTTAAGTTTTATGCTAAAAATGGTATAGTCGTCGTTGTAAAACAACATACTTATTTCGGCTACTTGAGCGTAAGGAGTGTTCGGAGTCTCTGTAACAGGACTGTAGTCTCCATGTGGTTCTATGACCGATAAAAACACCGCATTGCTTTTTGCTTTTTTACGATGAATGCCCATAGCATCGTTTCGTAAGTTGAAATTGGGATCGTTTGCGCCTATTCGTGCCATAATTAATTCATCCCCTACTTCAGCCAAACTACTGATGGTATACATATGATTGTCATTGAACCAAGTAAGCTGTATCATCTCTTCTTCAACGACCCCAATGGCTTCTTGATACAAATGTTGATAGCCATGCTTTTCACCCATAATCAAAGGAGGACTGTTGAGCGTTAAATCAACAGAAGACTGTAAGAAATGTTCTTGAAATTGAGCAGGTAAATCGTACTGGTGAGGATTGTCTGACCAAACAGACATTAAATCTATAATAAAAGGATTGTCATTCATTTTTACCATAAACAAACTACGCTGAAAATCTACGTCAGTATAGGCATTGGTGTCTTTGGCTACGGCTACTTGAAAATTAGGATCTGAAACATTGAAATAAATGGGCTCGGAATGAGCACCGTTGGCATTGTCATATTTTCCTCCAAAATGGGATTTTCCATCAACAACCAATGTATTGTGTGCAATGGTTTGTTTTGCCCAAGTTTTGTTCTCAGGTAAGTATCGTCCGCCTGCCTTTTGATCGATATTGACCCAACGAGCCGCACCGTAATCTTGCAATACTTCTGTGGCTCCTTGATAAAAAGAATAAGACAATTTGTCAAAATGACCGTGCCCTAAACCTTGCGAAGTATATTTAAATACCAAAGCCAATTCCTCGTCTCCTTTCTTAGTTCTCAAAATGCCAAGAGCTCCAGTAGTTCCATCCTTTCCGTCTCGCAACTCAATAGATTTTTTTTCCAATGGTGCTGCTTTTCCTGCTGCTAAATCTCTTGCTACTTTAAAACCATTTTGATCCAACAATACTTGTTGTTGGATTTTGGCAACACTCAATAACTGAGGGTCTTGATTAATGGCGTATGCAATATTAACAGCTGACACAACTGAACCAGATTGGATAGACATTCCTTTTTGTGCATCGTTGATTGGAAAAAAAGCTCCGCTCTGGTCTGTTTGATTTAAAAGAGCATCCACTGCTTTTAGTAAAATACCTTCACGATATTCAAATATTTTCAACTCAGGTTTTTTGTGGTGTAATGCCTGTGCAAAAAGCATAAAAGGCGTCATTGCATAACGTTGATAATAGGGTCCTTCTTCGTAGTATCCATCAGGTGAAAAGGCATTGTCTATTTGGGCAAAGAAGCCCGCTTGTGGTCGATCGTTTTCATAAATAAATCCACCATCGTTGTCTTTTGCCAAGTCGTTTTCTTTGCTTATAGGTAAACCATATAAAGCACGATTCAACAACTCTTCATCGTCCATAACCAAGGCAATCATTCCTACCGCTGCATTTCCCCAAGTACTGTGGTTGTGTACTCGGTTAAAAAACTGCGGATTCTCTACTGAGAGAAAATCAGCAAAGGGTTTAAACAATATTTTTTCGTAATCCTTCCTTTCTTTTTTTGACAAATATGGATAAATACAATCATACGCTTGCGCCGTATATACCAACCAATTTGCTTCATTCAAGCACTGCCAGAATATTTTACCCGTAGAATAAGATTTTTTGGTTGGATGAATGGGTAATGTTGGATATAACTTCACATATTCGTCCAACATGCTTTTCACATACTCAGCGTATTTGTCTTCTCCAGTTAACTGATACAATACACCCGCTAAGTGCATATATTTATAATTTCTTTTATGCTGTTCGTGGGTATAACCACCACCCAAATCTTTGGGTATGGGGACAATAATACCTTCCGCTATAGATGCAGCAATGGTCTTCTTAGCATTTGTCATTTCAAGATCGAACAAGGGAGCTTCTGCCCCTGATTGAATTTCTGAAACACCTGCTGCTGTTAAAATTAGGTTGGGGTGAGACTGACTATAAACAGGTTCTCCTATACCAATTAAAACAATAATTATAAAGCATAAAGATATTCGCACTAAATAAGTTATTTTATAAAATTTAATAAAAACGCTTTGTTGCTACTTAGGGACAAAGAATTAATTACTGTCCGATTTGATTTCTTCATTATTATGTCTTACTTCGTTA
>Ga0114956_1003379_pt1 | contig 12339 bp, 7 predicted proteins | sample MaitaG_FD_87304 | JGI IMG/M metagenome (GOLD analysis project Ga0114956, IMG submission 87304) | Marine algal microbial communities from Maine, USA - Maine_Asex2 metaG | ecosystem: Host-associated > Algae > Red algae > Unclassified | place: Maine, USA | collected 2015-01-05 | reverse complement strand
TGAATCACTTCACCACCGGCCGTCTTTTGGGATCTATTCCGCTAGTAATACGGATCACCCGTAGGGGCGAATCGCATTCGCCCACCGTAGGATTAAACGATAACCTTGGGGGTATAACACACAGCCTCCGTAGGATTAAACGATAACCTTGGGGTATACCACACAGCCACCGTAGGATTTAACGATAACCTTGGGGATATAACACACAGCCACCGTAGGATTAAACGATAACCTTGGGGTATACCACACAGCCACCGTAGGATTAAACGATAACCTTGGGGGTATAACACACAGCCACCGTAGGATTAAACGATAACCTTGGGGCACACCACACGCCGTTGGGGCGCAGGAATCTCGCCAACTCGCACACTCGCTCACTTGGGGGCATAAAAAAAGGCCTCCCCACATAATGGGAAGGCCTTTCTATTAAAAAGAACAGTACCTCTTAGTCTTTCAAGAACTTCAAGCTCTGTACTTGGTTACCGCTAACAACCTGCAAGAAGTAAGCACCTCCGGCAACGTTAGACATGTCCAATGACTGAGCATTCATTCCTGCTTCCAAATCAATCTGTGTTGTGATAACCATACGGCCAGTCACATCAAATACCATGATTTGAGCTGAAGAAACGTCTTTCACATTGATGTCGATGTTCAATACATCTACAACTGGTACCGGGTTGATACCTTCAATGTGGAATCCTTTGTCGTCTCTCTCCAATGCAATTACATCGCTAACAACAGTAGAAACACCTTCGAAAGTGTACTCTACCAATCGGTAGTATGTCAATACTGAAGGATCTGTATCCTTCATTTCGTAACTCATCGTTGTGTTTGAGAATCCAGCTGCCTGAACATCACCCAAACGGAAGAAGTCCTGACCATTTACTGAGTACTCAACCGTGAAGAAATCAGTGTTCTCCTCAGTAGCAGTTGACCAGTAAATCAAGTTCTCAGTTTCCATCGTGCGACCAGCAAACTCGATCAATTCAACCGACATTTTGATACACTCAACAGAACCTGTAGCTGAAGCACCACATCCGTTAGCATCAGAAGATGAAATCTCGTAAGTGCTGTTATTAGTGAATTCTGCTGCAACCGTTTCATTGAAGAAGAAATCTCCATCAACAGCTCCATCAGCATTGTAAGTTTCTGAAGCATCAAACTCTGGCAAACCTCCCAAGAAAGTGAAGGCCAAAGTGTAAGTACCAGTCGTCTCGTCACAATCAACTTCTTCAACATCAATTGTCACTTCTGACAATACAGTTACCTGAGTACAATCAGATCCCAAATCCAAACAAGCGTTCATGTCTTCGATAGCACTCAATGAAGTACCAATGCCGAACATCAAACCACCGTCAAAATTCAATGGGTGGATGCAGTAAGTACCTGGAGTTGGGTTCCCGAAGTCTCCGTCAGTGTTGAAATCAACAACTACCTCAAATTCGTCAACCAACAAGTAAGCCTGTGTAAAGTCATTGCTTGTGTTGAATCCATCAGAATCGACAGACACATCTTCATCGTGGCAGTAGAAATCTGCTGCACCAGTGATCTGTCCAGCTTCCGCTTCGCAATCAGGACCATCATCGATGGTGATAGAAGCTCCATCATAATCATCTTCATCGTCATCGTTGTTGTCTGGAGTTGAATCGTCATCATCTTGATCAGATGAAACAACCTGAGCTATGTTGCGACATCCTTCAGGACCTACAACTACAGCAGTGATCTCCAACTCAACCGTTTCACCATCAGCGATTGATCCAATGTCCCAGATACCTGATCCACTGTCGTAATCACCGTCGTTAGTGCTTGAACTTACATAGTCAACACATGAAGGAAGATCGTCCTCAACTTCAACGCCAGTAGCGTTATCAGGACCATCATTCGTTACTGTGATCGTGTAAGTGATCGTCTGTCCGATTTCAACATTGTTGTCATCAACAGATTTGTCCAATTCAAGGTCAGCAACATCGTCTTCAATAATAGTGAAGCTAGCTGTATCCTGATCATCTTCATTTGCTTCATCGTTGTTTGGAGTTGAATCGTCGTCGTCCTGATCCATATCTACAACCTCTGCAGAGTTCGTACAGCTTCCGCCATTAGAATTCACCTCAGCTACGATTTCCAATTCAACAGTCTCACCAACAGCGATAGAACCGATGTTCCAGATACCGCTAGTAGAGCTGTAGTTTCCATCAGCGCTTACAAAATCAACACAAGATGGTAGATCATCCTCTACCTCAACACCTGTAGCGTTGTCAGGACCTTGGTTCGTAACAGAGATCGTGTAAGTCACCAAGTCTCCATTTTCTACGTCTGTATCGCTAATTGTCTTGTTCAATGCAAGGTCAGCTACGTCTGCAGCTACATCAATATCAATAACTGCTTTGTCTTCATCGTCTTCACTCTGATCACCGTTGTCATTGTTTGGCTCAGAATCATCGTCTTCCTGATCGGCAGCAACAACTTCAGCAATGTTACAACACTCGCCCTCTCCTGTAGCTTCAGCTACAATCGTCAACTCAATGAACTCATTTACTCCAACTGTTCCAACATTCCAGATTCCTGTAGAAGCATCGTAAGAACCTTGCTCAGCAGAAGATGAAATGTATGAAACACAAGAAGGAAGATTGTCTCCAACCTGAACTCCTGTAGCTACCAATGGACCATCGTTGTTGATGGTGATGGTGTAAACAACCTCATCACCCTGATCTACTGTACTGTCATCAACAGACTTGTTCAATTCTAAATCAATAGTATTGTCAATTTCTTCGATTTCGAAAACTGCTTTGTCTTCGTCATCCTCACCTTGGTCACCATCTTCGTTTCCTGGCTCAGAGTCATCATCTGGCTGATCAGAAGTAGCAATCTCTGCAATGTTGCAGCAATCTCCGCTGGTTCCAACTACCTCAGCAACAATTGTCAAGAAGAAGTAGAATGGAGTTCCACCCTGTACAGCTGGAGCAGGAAGAGTTCCTACATTCCAGATTCCAGTTGATGGATCGTATGATCCTAAATCAGCAGAAGATGATACATAAGAAACACAAGAAGGCAATTGGTCAAGAACCGTTACGCCTGTTGCTACATCGTCACCATCGTTGTTGATTCTGATCGTATAAGTTACAGTCTCTCCTGTTTGAGCAGAATCTGTATCAACATTCTTAATCAACTCCAAATCTGCATTCTGTACAAGATCAATCTCACAATCATCAAAGCTGAAAGTGAAGTCGAATGGACAGTTGTTAGCATCAGTAACTGTGAAGTTTACTGTAGCAGCATCGTCAAACGTTGCTGTAAAGTCGTCTCCAACTACCGTTGGAGTGATGTCACCAGTGATAACGTAAGGCTGTGAGCCTCCGTCAATGTCCCAAGTAACAGTCAATACACCAGTGTCTTCGTCACAATCTTCATCTGTTACATCAACAGAGATTGGCGTACAAGGATCAGCACAAGGAATAGCAGTAAATGCATCAAAAGTAGCAGTACAGCCTTCGCCATCTGTTACTACGAATGCTGGCACGTCTGCACCTGAAGCAACTTCCAAAATGAAGTCGTCGCCGACAAATGTTCCGTTAGCTCCACTCGCTAGGTAAGGAGCAACACCACCGTCAACGTCAAAAGAAATGGTTACAGTTGTACCCATCATGTCACACATCTGTGAAGCCAATCCAATTGAAAGGTCACAAACCGGTACGATCTCACAATCTTCGAAAGATACTGGGTAAGACTCCGTACACTCACCACTGTCTGTAACAGTGATCATATCAGAAAAAGCATCAGCGTAACCGACAACGATGGTTCCATTTTCATTAGCAGTACCCAAAACGTTTCCGTTAGAGTCAGTCAATGTGTATGGCTCAGTTCCTCCACCTACTGTGTAGGTTACTTCAAGAATTCCAGTTCCAGTGTCACATGTAGCATCTGTCTCAAATACTACGTCACAAACCTTCACACAATCAGGAAGATCAACATCGTCAAAAGTCTCCGAACAATCTGGAGTAGTAACTTGCAAAGAAGTAATTGCAGTTTCATCAGTAAATGGCAAAACAAATGAACCCGCTTCATCAAGGATGATTTCGAATGCACCAGAAGCGTCAGAATCAAATGAACCTGTAATAGTGTAAGGACCTACAGATCCTGAAACGGTGAAAGTAACTTCAGCCACACCAGTACCAGGATCACAATCGCTATCGATATCCAATTCAATCAAGTCACATGTCAAAGCTCCTTTTACACAATCTTCGTATTCCACAGAAACAGACTCACTACAATCGCTAGCATCAGAGATAACAACCAAAAGGTTGATAGCACCTGAATAGAAAGTAGTGAATACCTCACCTGCTGCCAAAGTAACATTGATATCTCCTGAAATCGTGTATGGAGCAACACCACCGGCACCAGACAATGTCAATTCAGATACACCATCTTCTGGATTACAATCCAATACTTCTACCAAACCGAATCCTGAACAATCGTCAACTTTCACACAATCAGAAAGATCGAAATCGAAAGTATCAGAACAATCTGTTCCATCATCTACAGTTACGCTAGTTGATGCGCCACTTGCTGCTTCTCCAGTGAAAGTGTCGCCGTTAGAGAAAGCACCATTTACAGCACCTGAAACACTGTACGTTCCAGAACCACCACTAAATGTGTAAGTCACATTCAAAGTACCGGTACTGTCGTCGCAATCTTCAGCAACTGAAACTGCCAAATCACATAATTCTGTCTTTACACAATCTTGGAAAGTAAAGAAGAAATCTCCTGAACAAGTCGTTCCGTCATTTACATTAATGGTAACGTTTGTATTACTTATTGCTTCAGCAGTGAAAGTATCACCCGCAACAAAAATTCCTTCAACATCTCCAGTTACTTCATAATTTCCAGATCCACCAGAGAAAGTGTAAGTAGCAGTCAAAGTTCCAGTGTCTTCGTCACAATCTTCAACTAGATCAATGCTTAGATCACAAACTGTGGTCTTCACACAATCATCATAGATGCCCGTGCTAGAAGTTACACATCCAGCACCATCATCAAGGTTTACTTCATATCCTTCACCACTGGTAGCAGTAGTACTGAAAGATTCACCACTCACGAAAGTATCGTTTACATCACCTGAAATAGTGTACGTTCCTGATCCTCCAGTGAAAGTATAAGTTGCTGTCAAAATTCCGCTGTCTTCATCACAATCTTGTACCAAGGCAATGTTCACATCACATGGCAATGCTTCACCCGTGTAGTGAGAAGGATCAGAATCTGTAGGTGTTCCCAAATCAGTAAGAACGTTTCCTGCCTCATCAACTGGTGTTCCGCTAGCAGAACCAGTGTTTGAATACAATCCAGCTGTAGCTAATCCACTAGCAGTACATGTCTCTGTTGCTCCTGCAGCAATTTCTGCAATTACACAGATCGTACCCAATACATCATCCGTTACTGTAACGTTTGTCAAAGTAGTGTTACCCGTGTTGGTTACTGTATAAGTCCATGTCACTGTTCCTCCTTCTGTGATAGTAGGTACATCAGCACCTGTTGAAGAATCAGCGTCGTTTCCGTTTGTGCTTACTTCAATGTCAATCCCTGTTGAAAAGTCAGGACAGCCATCTTCCAAAAGGCAAAAACCAATGTCTTCAGGGTTTGTCAAGCTAACACCAGGACCATCAAGACACTCTTCGCCTTCCATATCTGTGTTTACGTTGTCGAAACAAACGATAGGAATCATCAAAACATCGTTTCCAGTAATTACTACTTCCCAAACTTTGTTTGCTTGAGTAGGATCGTCAGACTGATCACCAGTAGTTGCGTAGAAAGTTCCGTCGTTGTTGAAAGAAAGGCCTTCAATGTCTGTTACATCATCACCGTTCTCATCGTGAGGAACGCCTACAACTGTAGCAGCACCCGTCATTTTATCAATCTCAACAAATACATCGTTAGATCCGTCATCGTTGTTTACTGCGAACATAGTTCCGTTGAAGTCGATTGCGATATCATCTACCCAATCAGTTGGCAAACCAGTTACTTCAATAAAATCAGCTTGTGTTCCATCTGCACAAGTCATTGCATTGGGAATGAACATTCCAGTAATTGGATCAATCAAAAACATGTTTGAACGCACTACTGCATACAACTCACCCGTAATTGGATCAAATGACAATGCATCAACGTCATTCAATTGACGCGTATCTCCGAAACAGCTGATACCAGCTCCAATAGGATTAGGAAATGCAGTAAAAGCTCCAGTGTTAATGTCAATAGTTCCTAAGAAACCATCGTCACCCATTTGGTTAACAGCCCAAAGAACACCTGCCATATCTCTTGCAGTTGCTTCAATGTTTTGTACACCTGTTGGGCCAACAATACCGAACTCACCCGTGAAACGGTTGAACCAGTACGTTAAATCAACACCACCATCCGCAACTCCAAAACAAGTGGTAGAACCACCAGAGTATGCCAAAAAGTTGTTGTCGCTACAAACGGTACCATCGAAGGCTCCATCTGTAAGGTCAATTGCTAGGGTGTTTGTTCCCCCGCCTGTAAGAAATGTAGCAGAACCAGGAAGATCTCCCTGCGCAACTTCTACAATGTAACAAGCTGCATCGTCTACTGAAAATTCGAAGAAACCAAGGCTGTTGGTTTCCCCCGAAGCAACTAAGTCGTCGCTCGAGTCGATCGTGCCGTCGCAATCTGAATCTTCGTAAAGATTCACACCGACGTAGACCTGCATGTGGTCATTTGCATCGATCGTGTTAGCGTCTGATCCGTCATTTAAGACCAGGCCACCCTGTATGACGCAATCCTGTGCCTGCACTGTGTTGCTGCAGAATGCCAGGAGCACCATACTTAAACACAAGTAGAGGTAACTGTTCATGTTTTTCATAAAGTGATTTTGATATGTAATGTGTAATGAATAATTGCTTTTTAAAGGCACAAAATTACAAATTCCGCAAGCTATTATAGCCGCGAATTACCCATGAGGGCTGCTGTAAAATTTATGTGCTATGTTATGGTTTCAACTTTAAAGTCACGCATGATCCTTTTAATCATGTATATCATATTTATATTGAACTATTTGGGAGGCTTCTTTCAACAAAAAGGCCGAACCAAAAAACTCTTTTCTAATTCAATTCTGCCTATCCGTTATCGAAGGTACGGACAATTGAGAAAAAGAAAAATTTCCAACCATTAAATTTTGATTTTTCAGAGATTTACAGGCTTTATCATGCTGTGTATTTTGGCACTGATTTTCCCTGGTAAAAACTTCGAAGCATTGCCGCTATTCACCAATATTTCGCGCACAATGCTACTGCTGATGTGTGCATAACCGGGTGAAGTGATCAGAAATACCGTGTCTATGTCCTTGTCTAAACTCCAATTCAACTGCGCAATCCCCTTTTCATACTCGAAATCACTGCTAGATCGCAGCCCTCTCAAGATAAAGTTCACATTCTTCGCCCCACAGTAGTTCGCTGTCAACCCTTTGTAACTGTCGGTCTCAATCTTTGGCTCGTCTGCGAATAATTCCTCCAATAAGCCCATGCGCTCCTCCAAACTCAGTAAATACTTCTTCTGAGCATTGTGCCCAATGGCCACAATTATCTTGTCGAACAAAGGGATGGCTCGTTGTACAATGTCAAAGTGTCCTGATGTGATCGGATCGAATGATCCCGGAAATATGGCGATTCTAGCTTTCAACAGATTGATCTTTTGATTGATCTTTCACTTCATTAGACCTAAAAAAGGCAAAAATGGTACTTCCATAATTCCTACTGTGGATAAAATTTTTGTGCTTCGTGAAATCGTGATTCGGATTGTGTTCCATCACTAGCACTCCTTCTTTCTTTAAAATGCTGGCTTCCAGCACCTTATCAGGTATGGTTGCCAATGATTTGAGTGGATAGGGTGGACCAGCAAAGATTAGATCAAATTGACGCTGACAGGTCTTTATGTATTTAAAGACATCCATACGACAAGTTTCTATGGGTAAATCGAGCCTGTCAGTCATGCCTTTTATGAACGCTATATTCCCCCGATCGATCTCCACCAAGGTAATATCTGTGCAGCCTCTGGAGGCAAATTCGTAGCTAATGCTTCCCGTTCCACCAAAGAGGTCGAGGAAGTTGATGTCTTCAAAATCAAAGTTGTTGTTGATGATGTTGAATAGCCCCTCTTTGGCAATATCGGTAGTAGGCCGTGCGGGAGTCTTCCGCGGGGGCGTGAAACGATGACCCTTGAATTGACCTCCTATTATGCGCATGATGGCTTAGATTGAATAGAGCTGGTAATGAAAATGATAAGGAAATATACCCAGTTCTTCGCGATAGTCGTAAGTATCGGGTCGGCTGCCGAAGTAAATCTTCGGTAAATAACTGGATGCCAGCTGATAGTGACTGCTTTTTCGTTCGAGATTGCCCGAAATTATAGCAATGGTATTCGAAGGCTTCAATTTGGCCTTTTCTACACTGTGCAGAAGGTAGTATAGAAAATCTTCTCCCGTTTTGAACTCGTAACCTGAATGTGAATCAAGCTTATCTTGCTTCATTGCAAAAATCTGTAGTCGATTGTTGTGCACATTGATCAACAACCGGTTCTCGATGTTTCGGTTGTTTTCCTTGAGCAGAGTCGATAACAAACAAGAAAATGCCGAAACAAACTTCGGACTCCTGAATTGCAATTCTAATAAGTTACGCAAACTGCGATCTACTGAAAAGATGTTGTAGTGATTCAATGTCTCTACTTGATCGAAATAGAGCTCTTTGTTGAAATTGGATGAACCGTAGTGGTACAAAGTAGCCAACTCCTCGGCTTCAAAGAATTCATCTGGAACCAACTTGTGCGAAGGATCTTCTATGGCTATGCGAACCGATTTGTATCGGCGAGAGAGCATGTCATCTCGATTGAGAATACCTTCCACTTGACTGGACTGGCTTAAAAACTCAGAACCGGACGACAAATAAGATCTCAAAGCAACAACTTGTTTGCCTAGTATGATGCAGTAGGATAGTTCCTCAGAGGTGATCAGCAAATGCAAATCGCATTCTGACATCTCCAAATCGTGGAAGTCCTCGGAAAGGACCTGCTGAGCAAGTGGTATGTTCGTGATGACTAAAGAAATTTAGCTAAAGTGATCTGATTTCGAATTTAACGAAAATGGAAATGGAAAATTTACATTCTTGTGATCTAGCTGGTAGGCCAATCGTTCCATTATCTGACTACTGCCCTATTCTCCCCAGTTTCCCCCAGTACTTCCGTCCTCCATCGAACCAATAGAAATGTACTTATCTCTTTTCTTCACCCAATACTTACGAATCAAGCCATCGTACAATGTCTTGTACGGTGCTTTTACTTCAAAAGCTGGAATTTCCAATTCGTTCTTTACAACGTTTCCGGCATCCAGCAAAAACTTGTTTGATTGCGCATACGGAATGAATCGCATCGAATCAACCTGACTGACGTCTCCTCTAAAAATCGAATCTAAAACCGACTTGCGGATCGTGTCAACACGAGCTACAATCGTTGTATCATTGGGATCACCAATCTTTTTCAACATTTTATACTCGCCTGATTTGGCAAAACTTTGTAATTCAGCCCAATCTTTCGAATATCGCTGGTTGTCACTTTTGAATGCCATCTGAACGCTTCTGATCTGCTTTAGTCGGACTTGGGCAGCACCATCTCTTGCAGACTTCATCTCGTTAAACACAATAGGCTCTTGAATCGTTAGGTAAAGCTGGTAGGATAGGAATCCAACTCCTACTGCCAATATGAGATTCAATAATACCTTCAGGATGCTCTTCATAAAACTGATACTTTTAAAGCTATCTGCAAGTATAAGAAAATTTTCCTTTTGTGGTTCTCTTAAAGCTCCACCAAATCACTCTTCTTTGTCATGTAAATTCCTGATGGAGAGCCATCTTGTATCAAGATTGTACTCTACTGGTCATTTCCAAAGCCCAAATAAGATCGATGGACTGGAGAAAAGACTTCAGTTTCACATTGTCGATTGATCTATTTTTGCCCTCTAAATTAGCAAATTGTCAAGGCTGTTTTTTTCGCATCAGATTTTCTCTTTCAACGAAAAAAATGCACAACAATCAGCTGCTTGGGAGTATTCGGCCTGCTTGATCAAGAATCTTTGCCTCATCGAAGTTCGATACTACCACTGTAATTCGTAACCCTTGTTTCCAGATTGAAACACTGGAAGAAAAAAAGTAGAGCTAAAAAAGCCTAAAATGCTGACCATTGGGAAAACTAGACGTCTCTACACGAAGGTAAAAGTGAGATTCATTTGAACATAAAACCCACATACGGCAATATTCTTTCCATTGCCGGTCCGATCATGCTTTTCATGTTCGTCCAAAACTTGATCGGCTTAACCGACATGATTTTTTTGGGCCGCGTGGGATTGACCGAATTCTCCGCCTGTGGGTTGATGTCAACCTTTTACCTTTTCTTGATGATGATTGGATTTGGTATCTCGCGGGGTGCGCAAATTCTCATTGCTAGAAGATTGGCTCAAAACAAAACCGAGGTGGTAGGTCAGTTGGTTGATCAGCTGTTCATCGTTGAAATGGTCTTAGCGGTGATTTTGTTCTTGTTTGTGCAATTTGGTAGCCATACCGTTTTGCCCTGGTTTGTACAAGACCCAGATGTTTTCCAAGCCGGTTGGACCTATCTTGATTGGCGCTCCTACGGTATCTTCTTTAGCCTTTTTGGCTTTGTCCTTCTTGCCCTCTATTCAGGCATCGGAAGAACTGGTATTATCGTTTGGATTGCGTTGGTACTGGCTGGTTCGAATGTGTTTTTGAACTACAGCTTGATCTTCGGAAAATTTGGATTGCCTGAAATGGGTATTGCTGGCGCGGGATTGGCGAGTTCGATCTCAGAAGCCCTTTCAGCCGTAGCTGGTATCATCTACCTCATCTTTGATCCGATTCGGAAAAAATTCGGCCTGTTTACGTTTACAGGCATGAAACGCTCTACATTGAGGCGACTTTCGGAATTGTCGACCCCGCTGGTTTTGCAAAATATGGTCGGCGTTGGCGGCTGGTTCGCATTCATTGCTTTCATTGAAAACATGGGTAAGGAAGCACTGGCTATTTCGGTGGCCCTGAAAGCGGTTTACACGTTCTACAGCATTCCCTCTTGGGGCATTGCCTCGGCTGTAAACAGTGTAGTAAGCAACGCCGTGGGCCTCGGCAAATTCAAGCTCGCCATGTTGGGTATGAGAAGATCTACCATTTTGAGCATCATCATGACGGCCTTTCTCTCGCTCACACTACTGGTTTTTCCTGAGTGGATCACCTCCATCTTCACCGACGATCCCGTCATCTTTACCGGAGCCGCAAAATTGTTTTGGCTGCTAATCGTGATTTTGATGAGCTGCTCGGTTTCTGTCGTGGTGCTCAATGGAATGATGGGCGCTGGCGCCGTAAAAGAAACACTCTACATCGAGGCCGTTACCATTGCACTCTACCTCCTCTACGCCTATGCCGTCATCAACTGGTTCGAGCTTGGACTGGCATGGGCCTGGGGCTCCGAATTCATCTACTGGACGGTTCTGTTGATCTTGACCCTGATCTACATGCGCACAGATCATTGGAAAACGCACTCCATCTAATTGCCGAAGAATTGGCGAGTTGGCGAGTTGGCGAATTAAGAAAGGCTTGCGTTGGGCTTGCGTTACGAGATTAGCTCGTGAAGGCTCCTCTGGTAAATTGCTGGGTTGGCGAATTGGCTGGCGTTGGGCTGGCGTTACGAGATTAGCGCGTGAAGGATCCTCGGGTCAATTGCTGAGTAATTGAGTGGGTGAATTTCTGTTGAAGATATAGCCTCCGCTAGATACTAGCACAGCAATTCTTGCTATCAGAGCACCTGATCAATCTTCGTAAGATTTTATTCCCACCAAAGAGTACCCATATCTATTTTAGAGATCAATCGCATTGGAACATCATTTCTCAGCTGCCTGCTACAGATTGTAGAGACATGTCTTTGTCTGTGTCTGAGCTGGGTCGGTCAAGCAACACCGCACTAGTTGGTCGACGGTATTCGGAGATGCCTCAGAGCGTTGGAGCATTAATTTTGTGCTGGGTACTGTTTCGTGGAAGTAAGCGCCTATGAGAATTGAGCTGGCAGCTCCGATAGTTTGGTGAGGAGAGCGTGCTTATGGTGAGTGCTATATCTTCAACAAAAAAATCTTCAACCTTCAAATTGGAAAAAGCAGTAAAGAAGAGATGACCGCAGCGCGGTCACTGTAGGTTAGCCAATTTATTTGAGGGTTAATCGACCTCAGAGAGGTCGCTCTTGCGGTGGTAAGTGCCGCTCCTACAGGTGCTCGAAAACTACTTG